>R26__coassemble_648_pt1 | contig 20448 bp, 13 predicted proteins | sample R26__metabat2_high_PE_046 | metagenome-assembled genome bin R26
ATTCTTATTTCTGACTAAAAAACTGGAATTCTTGTTGAAAAATCATTGGTATAATGCACTATAGAAAACTGTTGTTTTGATAATTCTTTATGCATTTTTGATACGAGGTGCTTAAAATGGCTCAAAGGGGCGAATTGATCTTAGAAACAAGAAAACTGACAAAGCATTTTGGACCCACAGTTGCTCTGAATGCTGTTGATTTCAAGATCTACCGCGGACAGATCACCGGCCTGATCGGTGAGAACGGCTCCGGTAAATCCACGATCACATCCATTGCGGCAGGCATGCAGCCGCCTACCAGCGGCGAGATGTTCTTCAAGGGACAGCCGCACAAACCGTCTTCCATGATCGAAGGCATTGAGTGCGGTATCGGCATGATCGTACAGGAGCAGGGTACTGTTCCCGGGATCACGGTTGCCGAGAACATTTTCCTGGGTGAGGAGAAGAAATTCGGCAAGGTCCTTATCAGCCGCCGCAAGATGCAGGCGGAAGCCAAGAAAGTTCTGGAGAATATCGGCCTGACCAATGTAGATCCGGCAGCACCCATCGAATCCCTGAATATGCAGGACCGGAAACTGGTGGAGATCGCCAAGACCGTTTACATGAAGCCGGAAATGCTGGTGGTAGACGAGACAACGACCGCTCTGTCCCAGTCCGGCCGTGAGATCATCTACGATATCATGAAGAGAATGCGTGATGACAATAAAGCGGTCGTGTTCATCTCTCATGACCTGGAAGAACTGATGGAGATCTGCGATACCCTGACGGTTCTTCGAGACGGCAATTTCATCGCGACCCTGGACAAAGAGGATTTTGATGAAGACCTGATCAAGAAATACATGGTCGGCCGTGAGATGACCGGCGATTATTATCGCAGCGATTTCGATACCCCCATCTCCGACGAAGTCGTCCTGAAAGTGGATGATGTGACCACCGGTGAAGGTATGCTGATGAATTTCTCCATGGAGCTCCATAAAGGAGAGATCCTCGGAATCGGCGGTCTGTCCCACTGCGGTATGCACGAACTTGGAAAAGCCTGCTTCGGTGAGACGCCGGTGCTGAGGGGAACCGTTACTCATGTCGCTTCCGGTGAGAAGATCACGAACGCACTGAACGCCATGAAGCATGGGCTGGGATATGTCTCCAAAGACAGGGATAAAGAAGCCCTGGTCCTGACAGAGAGCATTGCGGACAATATCATTTCCGCCGGCTATGACAAGCTGGTGAAAGGACCTTTCCTGCTTCCTTCCGATACAAAGAAATATGTCAGCAAGCAGGTGAAGGACCTGAGCATCAAATGTGCTTCTGTGAAGCAGGACGTACAGTACCTTTCCGGCGGTAATAAGCAAAAGGTCGTATTCGGCAAATGGATGGGCCGGGGATGTGACATCCTGATCCTGGACTGTCCGACCCGTGGCGTCGATATCGGCGTCAAGGCTGCCATGTACGCCCTGATCAATGAAATGAGACTCGCAGGAAAATCGATCATCATGATATCGGAGGAAATGGCAGAGCTGATCGGTATGTGCGACCGCCTGCTGATCCTGAAGGATGGACAGCAATCCGGAGAATTCTTCCGGAGCCGGGATCTGAATGAGAACGATATCATTGAAGTCATGATTTAAGGAGGAAACCAAAATGTCAGAAGCAGCTGTAAAAACGAAAAAGCCTTCTAAGGTAAATGCCAGGCTGATCGGTGATCTGGCGCCGTATATCGGCCTTGTGCTGGTCGTGATCGTCTTTGGTTTCCTGACCAACTGGAATCTCGTAAGCGGAACGAACCTGCAGGCCATGTCCAGCAACGTGATCACCACAGCCATGTGTACCATCGGCGCTGTGTTCGTCTTCGGTGCAGGATATTTTGATATGGCGATCGGCGGATCCTTATGCTTTGCGGCCGTTTTGGGAGCCATGGCAACGATCAGTTCCGGAAGTCTGTTTATCGGAGCGATCGCGATCCTGGCGGTCTCCCTGGTACTTGCCTGCATCAAAGCGACCCTGGCATCTTTTGTCAACGTGCCGTTCTTTATCTTCACCATCATTCTGGGATCCATCTTCTCAGCAATCGTGCTGGTGATCATGGGCAATGAGACGACACTTCTTCTGAAGAATGCGGCAAAGCCCATACCGGAATTCAGCTTTGGCCAGATGTCCACGATCTCTATTATCTGCCTGGTGATCTTCTTTATCATCTGTGTGATCTTATTCCAGTTTACACCGATCGGACCGAAAGCCAAGAACATGGGCGGCAATGTGTTCGCAGCCAAGCAGAGCGGTATCAGCAAGACCAAGACCACTTTTACGGTCTTTATCATCGGCGCTATCGGCATCGCTTTGGCAGCATTCCTGCTGATGATCCGTACCAGGACCATTGGCAATACCACAGGCGGCAGCCTTGGAAATGATGTTATGGTCGCGCTGGTACTGGGCGGCATGCCGCTGTCCGGAGGACCGAGATCCAAGATCAGCGCCGGACTCGTAGGTGCTGTTACCATCACAGTCCTGAACAGCGGACTGACCATGATGGGTCTTTCCACCGGTGAAGTGCAGATCATCCGTGGTATCGTATTTATTATCGTAGTTCTGGTGTCCAGCTTGAGTTACAGGGGCAAGCTGCTGCCACGCTAATAGAAAAACAAATTAAATGGAGGGAAAAACTAAATGAAGAGAGTTATTGCAATCGTTCTTGCTGCAGTTATGGTAGTTGCTATGTCAAGTATCGTAATGGCAGGCGAAGCACCTGAAGGCTATACTCAGGTAGAAGTATTTGACGGAACCTATGGATTTGGTGATGCTGAGATCACAGCTTACGCAAATGATGATTTCACAGCTTTCTATCTTGCATGGGAAGCATTTGATGAAGATCAGGTCCTGGAAGGAACTGTTGAAGACGGTATTGTAACTGTTGATTATGATGAGACCGGTTTTATGACAGGCGATGCACAGCTGATCTGGGATGATGCAGTGGCAGCTGATGCATGGGAAGCTGTCGGCGGCGCAGCTCCGGCTGAAGAACCGGCTGAAGCTCCTGCAGAAGCTCCTGCAGAAGCAGCTCCGATCGATTATGCTTTTGACGGTTCCTGGCCGGAAGAGCAGATCAAGATCGCTGTTGAACTGTATGACACAACAGACGAGCAGGCTCTGGCGATCATCGACTACTTCGACTATCTTGAGAAGTACTTCAACATTGATTTTATGTATTCCGAGTCTATCGCTGATGCAGAAGGCGAACTTGCTTTCATCGATGCAGCAGCAGGTGCAGGATGCAAAGGTCTGTTTGGTTACTACAATGTTACAGAAACTGAAGCTATCAAGCAGTGCGCAGCACATGACATGTTCTTCGTAGGTGCTGTTGGCGGATCAGGCGCAGCTTCCAGAGACGATCTGGATCAGTATGACAACTACATCGGATCCTATGTACTGGTAGGCGGCAATGGAGATACCGAGCACAACGGCGATTACCTGGGCGGCTATGAACTGGGCTATGCAATGGCACAGCAGGGATATAACCACATCGCATATTGCGAGGGCGGCGCTTCCTTCGGTGTTCAGATGTTCATCGATCGTAAGGAAGGCTTCCTTCAGGGCCTGATCGACGGCGGCTATGATCATTTCACAGATGCTGATCTGGTATCCGGATGGCCGGGAACCGACGAATTCGCTTCTGCTCAGACCGCTGTCATCTCCGGTGACTACGATGCAGTTGTTTCTTCTTTCAACGTTGCAATGTGGTTCCAGCCGGTTATGGAATCCGGAAAGCAGGTTGCTCTTGCAGCCATCGGCGAAGCTAACGAGACCTATAAAGATTTCTTCGATATGGGCGTTGTGAAATGTGTTGTTTACGACTGTGAAGAGACTGTATTCGGTGTTCATGTTCCGATGCTGATCAATGCGATCATGGGCTATGAAGATATGTACAGAGTAGATGGCAAGCCGATTGTTACTCCTGCTACCCGTTGGACCATCACAGAAGCTGAACAGATCGACGGTATCTATGATTATCATGATGGCGGAAACTTCTTTGTTTCTGCAGAAGAACTGGCACAGACTCTGAAGGGCCTGAATCCGGCTGCAACGGTTGATACCTATGCTGAAGTATTTAACCTGAGCCTGGATGATGCTATGGCAAAGATCCAGTAAATAAAAACCATATGCCGGCCGGGGAGCACAGATGCTCTCCGGTCCGGCAGGATCCATGAAGGATCCAATCCCTGGAAATGTTGGCTTTACAGCTGTTCATAACAGCAGGATACATCAGAACTTAAACATTTACTATTTATACACCTCATAATTCAAGACATACTTGAAGAGGAGCGGTGACAGATTATGAAATCAAAGAAAATACTTAAAAACATAGGAATGACACTGTTTCTTCCGGTAGCAACCTATCTGTTTTTCTTTATCATTACCAGATTGACCGGAAACACTTCATTTGGCGTAGGACTTGATCTGCAGACGATCATTTATACTTCGGTATATACCTGTCTGATCTCCCAGGCACTTTCCCTGAACCTGCAGACGGGACGGTTCGATTTTGCCATCGGATCCACCCTGGTGCTGTCCACGATCATCGGAGGTGATCTGGCGTACAAATGGGGCCTTGGTGCCTTCGGTATGCTGGCATGTGTTACGATCCTGGCAGCGATCTGCGGTCTGGTATCCGGACTCGTCTATGTCATCCTGGGGCTTCCTCCGATGGTTGTATCCCTGGGTATCGCCATGATCTATGAAGCTATCGGCTTCATGTACAACAATGCAAAGGGCCTCAGGCTGATCGGCAAGATGGATTACCTGATCTTCTCCAAATTCCCGAATAACATTATCCTGATGATCATAGTCCTGGTACTCCTGGTCATTGTGTATGATTATTCAAAGATCGGATATAACCGCCGTGCACTGGCTGGCGGACAGAAGATTGCCGTGGATGTAGGTATCCGGGAAAAGAAAAATGCTGTGTACTGCTATGTGATCGCAGGCGCTCTGCTGGGTCTGGCCGGATGCGTATATCTGAGCAAGTACGGAATGATCTCTCCGGAAACAGGACTTTCCTCTTCCTCTTATTTCATGAGTGCGTTCCTGCCGATGTTTATCGGAAGTATCTTCGGAAGATATTCCTCTCAGCCGATCGCAGTCTTCATGGGCGCAGTGGTACAGGCGTTCCTGACATCGGGACTTTCCGCCCTTGGAGCTTCCAGCTCTCTGATGACGGTCATCAACGGTCTGGTGGTATGCGTCTTCCTGATCTATTCTTCCAACTCCTATAAGCTGGTGGAAGCAAAGATGTTCAAGGAAAAGCTGGAAAGAGCCAATCTGGCAAAAGGGATCACAGAAAAAGCCAATCAGAATGCATAAACTTATGATGTGCTGAGCTTTCATCTGTCACAAGTATAAAACGAGCACAATGGGAGTGAAAAAACAAATTTTTCACTCCCATTTTTAAAACAGGATTTTCGAAAATGGAAAAGAAAGAGATCATGAATAAAAGAAACTGGACCGGAAAGTGGATCGAGCCGGAACAGGAGAATGCATGGCATACACCGGAACTTAATTTTGTCCAGATGGTGGAGGCAGAAAAAAGCGGGATTCCCAGTGAAGATACCCTTAAATGTGTCCGGCATCTCCACCGGGTTGTAAAGCTGGAAAATGAAGAAGGCGATCTTCCTGTTTCCGCCGTAATCTATGCCAGCGCCCACGGGGTTTATGACCTGTATGTGAACGGCAAAAAGGCGGATGAGAGGATCCTGGCTCCGGAAACCACAAACTACGAAAAACTGTTATGGTATCAGCAATATGACATTTCTGAGCAGATCGGAGAGTCTGACAGGTTGTGTATTGATGCCCTTCTCGGAGACGGCTGGTGGATCGGACGTCTTGGAATGGCAGGATCCAGCTGCAATTACGGGGACCGCCTGGGTTTTATCATGGATCTGGAACTGACTTATCCAGATGGGTCTGTTCAGGTGATCGGATCTGACGAACAATTTTTATCCTGTGAATCCTTTATTCGGTATTCTGATCTGTATATCGGAGAAATGCAGGATGGAAGAGCTTTTGATTTTATTGACGGATCAAAAGGATGTCCTCCGAAGGAATCCATTATGGATGAGGAATACAGGCTCCTTCAGCAGGTATCGGAAGAAATAAAGCTCCCTGCTCCGACATGGACTCCCTGTGTTGTGAAGGACTATTCGACAGAGCAGCTGGCTCTGCAGATACCGGAACCGGTCCGTGTCGTGCAGGAAATCTCTTCCTCCAGTTTTGTCAGTAATCCGAAAGGAGAACTGGTCGCCGATTTCGGCCGGGTGCTGGCCGGAGTTGTCCGTATCAGGGTGAATGCGGATCCCGGAACGGTTATTACGCTGGAGCATGGAGAAGTCCTGGATGCGGAAGGTAATTATTTCAACAATATCAAAGGCCTTTATAAAGATCAGAAAACCCGGTATATCTGCGCCGGCGGTGAACAGACCTTTGTACCCCATTTTACCTATCAGGGATTTCGGTATGTCAGGATCACCGGGATCGCAAAAGAACAGATCAGGGAACTGACGGCTCTTGCATATGCCACTCCTTTTGAGAAGCTCGGAGAATTCCATACCGATCATGAAATGCTGAACGGGCTGCAGAAAGCCATTGAGAACAGTACGATCTCCAATATGATCAGCGTTCCGACAGATTGTCCGCAGAGAGAAAAACTGGGATGGACAGGAGATATCAGTATCTTTACAACGACCGGAGGGTTTTTATATGATCTGCGCAATATCCTGCGCAGCTGGCTGCTGCAGGTCCGTCTGGATCAGGCAGAGGACGGAGAGATCCCGATTGTAGTTCCCAATCATCCCTGTCAGGAAAAGATGCAGAGAGGAATGAGCGGAGGCACTAATTCTTCTGCCGCATGGTCAGACTGCTGTATCTTTATGCCGCTGAACCTGTATAAGATCTACGGAGACATTTCGTTCCTGGAAGAAAACTATGACTGCATGGAACAATGGATGGCTTATGTAAAGCGCCAGGCAAAAGGACATCTCTGGACCGGAAGATTTCATTTCGGGGACTGGCTGATCCCATCTCTCCGGGAAGAACCGGACGGTATCATGAAAGGGGTAGGCGCTACCGCGGATATCGTCGGATCATGTTATTACTCTCTTGCAGCCAAGGCTATGATCGAGATCTGTTCGATCCTTGGTAAGACAGAGCGGGCAGAGTATTATCAGGAATTGGCCGGGAAGATCGATCGGGCTTTGGTGAAAGCTTATGTGTATGAAGACGGCCGTGTAGGGGTACATGCATCTGCGGAACAGGATTCTGAGAATATACTGGCAGATCCGCAGCTGCAGGGCCTCTATATCGTTATGCTCAAAACAGGTGCGGTAAAAGATCGGGAACTGAAAGCAAATATGCTTCAGCATCTGGTTGATCTGATCAAAAACAGCGATTATACCCTGGACTGTGGATTTGCTTCCATCGGCTTTTTGCTGGATGTTCTTTATGAGAACGGATATCGGGACGTAGCCTATAAACTGTTATTCAATGAAAAGGCACCATCCTGGTTATATATGATCAAAAACGGTGCTACTACGATCTGGGAAAACTGGAGAGCTATCCGGGAAGACGGCACAGTAACAGATTCTTCCTTTAATCATTATGCCTATGGCTGTGTCGGAGAGTTCCTGTATCGGCATATCGGCGGGATCGAAGCAGCAGCCCCAGGCTTTTCCAAAGTTCGGATTGCCCCTGATTTCGGCTGCGGCATCAGGGAGTGTACCTGCTCCAGGATCCTTCCGGACCAGAGAAAACAAGGAAAGATCGTTTGTACCTGGAAGGCAGAACAATCGGACGAAGGCATTCACGGAACTCTTCATGTGGAGATTCCCGAAGGCGTAACTGCTCGGATCGTCCTTCCTTCCGAGGAATCCGACGCAGCTGCCGGAAACCATGATTATATATTCTGAAGCGTAAAGTAATCATTAATCAGAAAAAGGAAAATATCAAATGGATCAGGAACAATTAGAACAGATCTTCGGACATTATACATCCTGGCTGGCCAAGCCGGGTACCTGGGTGATCAGCTTTATGAACGGAACGCAGTTTCTGTTTCTCCTGGAAGGAACGAAGAAGGCAATGCTGATCGATACAGGCTATGCTATAGGGAATCTTCGCCGTTATGTGGAGCAGCTGACGGACAAGCCGGTCATCGTAGTCAATACCCATTTTCATCCGGATCATTCCGGTGGTAACGGAGAATGGGAAGAGGTGATGATCAGTGAGGATTATCAGTTGGACGTTCCCTCCATCCAGAAGACCATGGGGGACATCAACACCCTTCCGTATCCGGATTATAAAGTGATCCCGCTTCACGACGGAGACGAGATCGATCTGGGTGAAAGGATCATAAAAGTATTCAAGGCGGCTAACGCCCACTGCCACAGCCACGTTTATTTCCTGGATACCGGGGAAAGGATCCTGTTCATGGGCGATGAGATGGACAGCTGGCAGGTCATGCTGTATGAGAATTCCCAGAACCCGGAATTGGAGAAAGTGGAAGATCTGAATGTGATCCTTCAAAACTACAGAAAGAATCTTCTTCTGGCAAAATCCCTGGATGACCAGTACGACTGGCTGGTGGGCAATCACAACGGATTTGTATTTGATAAGAGTTATCTGGATGACTTCCTTGGAATGGTAGACGGCGTCTATACGGGGAAAACAAAGGTTTGTGATCGTCTGGATCATCCTTATGTGGAGATGGATCCGGTGGCGGAAACGCTGGTCAGACTCCGTTTCCGGAAGGCAAGCGCCTTTGTAAGAAAAGCGCTGTTGGAGAAGATTTATGGAAAACGTCGTGAATAACCGGCATTGCAGACAACGCTGCTGCTGGAGAAATAAACAGTAAACATAAGAAAGAGGAGGTACAAAAACATGCATATTGCGTATATATCAATGGGAGCTATGGGACACGTGCTGGCTGCGCTGCCTTTCTGCGGAGAATTGAAGAAAATGGGACATAAGGTTTCCTTTTTCACGGCGGAGTTTCTGCGGGAACAGGTCGAGGCATTCGGCGTAGATTTTTATCCGGTAGAATCCCCTCTGAATAAAGGAGGTAAGGGAGATAAGAATGCACTGGATAACCTGCTGGCAGAACTCCCCCTGCGTTTCCTGAAGGAAGGTGCGGCAGGCGTGGATGATATTATCAAGGTCCTGGAAAAAGATCTTCCGGATCTGATCGTCAGCGATAAAATGGCTATGTCCGGAAGACTTGCAGCTTCTTATCTGAAAGTACCCAGGATCCAGTTCTTTACCAGCTTTGCGGCAAATGATGTCTTTAATGAGACGCTGCAGTGGCCGGAAGGGATCGAAGAAGCACCTGCCAGAAAAGAAGCCCTTAAACTGGCAGAAGAACTGCAGGCAAAATACGGCGGCAATCTGCTGACACCTTATGAAATGTTTGCCGCAAATCCGGAGTTTAATATCGTTACCGTCGATAAACGGTTCCAACCGTTTGCCGAGACCTTCGGCGATGATTTCTTCTTTGTAGGCCCGCAGATCGCAGAACGGGCAGGGGAAGCCGGATGGGAAGGACCGAATAACGGAAAGAAAACGGTTTATGCCTCTCTGGGAACGGTCTTTAACAATCAGCCCTGGTTTTGGCCGATCCTGTTCGAAGCAGTGAAGGATCTGGATATTAATCTGATCTGTTCTATCGGCAGCATGCTGAAACCGGAAGATCTGGGAGAGATCCCCGCAAATGTCAGTCTGTATGCATTTCTTCCTCAGCTGAAGGTGCTGCAGAATATTGACGCCTTCGTAAGTCATGCAGGGATCGGAAGCATTATGGAAGCTACCTGGTTCGGAGTACCGACTCTGGATATCCCACAGATGGGCGATCAATTTGATACCGCTAAAAAAGTGCAGGAACTGGGAATCGGCACGGGAATCTTCAGCCGGGAAGAGATCACTGCAGAAAATCTTCGCGCAGGTATTCTGGACATCCTGGAGAATCCGTCATACCGGGAGAAGCTGGCTGTGATCCAGAAAGATATGCATGACAACATGGGTCCGGGAAATGCTGCGAAAGTGGCTCTCAAATGGCTGGAAGAACACAAATAAAAATGAACGGATGATAGTAAAAAAATGTCGTAAAAAAGTACATTTACATCATGTAACTAAACCCTGTCTAAATTTACAATTATTGTGTTAGTTATTTTTTAATTCAATAAATTAAGGAGGAAAATGATGAAAAGGTTTGGTAAGGTATTTGCTGTTATCATGTCTGCAGTCATGATTTTTGCAGCAGTGTCAGTATTTGCAGCACCTGCGCAGGCATCGGAACCAGTTGCCGGTGTATTTGCCACCACCACAGGCGGCGAAGTCATGGGATATACTTATGACGGCGTAGATAACTATTTTGCAATTCCCTACGGCCAGGCAGAGCGTTTCATGCCGGCAGTACCGGCATCCTGGGAAGGGCTTTACTGCGCAAACGTTATGGGTGAGATCTGCCCGCAGTCCACACATGCTACGGCAAGCAGAGACCTGTTCAACTGCTTCCCGTACAACCTTGTACAGCCGGAATCAGAAGAGAAGTGTCTGAACCTGAACGTATGGACCCCGAAGACAGGGGAAGGAAGCCGTCCGGTCATCGTCTGGTTCCACGGCGGCGGATTCTCTACAGGGTCTTCCACTCAGTTCACGTTCTATCTTGGTGAATCCATGGCGAAGGCTTATGATGTGGTATTCGTAAGTGTCAACCATCGTCTGAACTGCCTGGGCTTCACAGATCTTTCCGCATACGGTGAGGAATACAAGTACTCAGGAAATGTCGGACAGATGGATCTTCAGCTTTCTCTTGAGTGGGTGCGCGACAATATCGCAGCATTCGGCGGCGATCCGGGCAACGTTACCATTATTGGCCAGTCCGGCGGCGGCAGTAAAGTTACCACTCTGATGAGCACTCCGTCCGCAAAGGGTCTGTTCCACAAGGCAGTTGCTCTTTCCGGCGGCAGCGTGCAGGTTTCCCGTACAACAGAATCAGCACAGGCTGATACCGCAAAAGTTGTAGAACTTCTTGGATTGGAAGGCGATGATATCCCGGCACAGCTGGCAGCTCTTTCTTATGAAGAACTGAATGCAGCATGTTCCGCAGCAGGTGTTTCCTATGGTCCTGTTGTTGACGGCGACTACATCCCGACAGGTATCTATGATATCTCTGCAGATATTCCTTTCATTGCATCCAACGTACTTGGCGAATTTTCAACAAACTATGCAGAAGTGGTTCCTTACGCTCCTAATGCAGATGTTTCCAACATGCTTGCTTATATGGATGATGAAATGGCTGCAGCACAGTATAATTCCAAATACGGTGAAGAATTCGGACCGCAGATCCTTGAATGCTTCAAGCAGATCTATCCGAACCATCCAATCAAGGACGGTCTGTATCTGAACGATCGTTATGGCCAGGGCATGGGCGCTATCAAGCTCTGCGACGCGATGGTTGATTACGGCGGAACTACATACAACAGCCTTTTGGCATATGATTATGCAATGTATGGCGGCATCGTTCCGATCCATACCGCAAGCTCCATCCCATTCTGGTTCAACAATGTCGATGACATCAAGGAATTCATCGCCGGCGATGAAGAAGGTGCTTATGCTATGGGCGCTTATGTGTCCGGAGCTCTTGCAGCATTTGCTTACACAGGTGATCCGAGTACAGAAGATATGCCATGGGAAGCTTATACAAAAGAAAATGGTGCAACCATGGTATTTGACGGTGTTAACACCGAGCTTAAGACCGGGTACTTTGACAAGCCGATCTTTGAACTGATCGCACAGGCTCCGTCAAGCTCAGGCCAGGCAGCATCCGAGGAAGCAGAACCGGCAGAAGATGCACCGGAAGCTGCAGGCGGATACACTCAGACAAAGGTGTTTGACGGAACGTACGGATTCGGTGATGCAGAGATCACTGCGCAGACCAATGATGATTTCACAGCATTCCTGCTGACCTGGGAAGCTTTCGATGAAGATCAGGTCCTGGAAGGAACTGTAGAAGACGGTATCGTAAGTGTTGACTATGACGAAACCGGATTTATGACAGGCGATGCTCAGCTGATCTGGGACGACGCTGTTGCGTCAGAAATTCCGTGGGAACCGATTCAGTAACCGAATAATTCCGATCGATCGACATATTATGTGAGATGATGATTGGGGCCGGGGCAGCAGCCCCGGCCCCAATCATTTGGTGACAGGGAACCGGTTTTCCTGTCGCCTTTTCTGTTTTTTTATGGAGGGTGAGATGAAATATATGTTCTGGAAAAAAGTATCGCTGCTTTGCTTTGTTTTGTCGATGACACTTACTGCCGGCAGTGTATATGCAGCGCAGGCAGAGGAAGACGCCTTTGCGATTGCGGTAATGGAAGATGAGGTGACCTTCCACACACAGCTTCAGCAGGATGCTCTGGATGCAGGTGCTGAGCATATCAGCGAATATTCCAATCTGGGCAAGGATGAACTGAGTATCCCGGAGGGGATTACCCTTAATTGGACCTATGAAAGCGATCTTCTCCCGGAGTTCTATACGGTTACCCTCAGCAGGAATGAAGATCTGTCTGATCCACTGGTGCTTGAAGCGGAAGGCGGTTCAGGCACAGGCAGCTGCACGGTTCAGAATCTGATGCTGGGAACGGATTATTATTACACAATCTCAGCCGGAGACATCATCAGTGATGTCTATTCCTTCACAACATCATCAGAAGGCCCCAGAAATCTGTACGTGGATGGCGTCACAAATGTCCGGGATATTGGAGGATGGACGACGAACAGCGGAGGCAGGATCCGGCAGGGGCTTCTGATCCGGTGTGGAGAACTCAATGAAGCGGAATCCACAGAGCCATGCATTACGGAAGAAGGAGTTGCCGTCATGCGGGATGTCCTGGGAGTAAAGACCGAGATCGATTTCCGCAGAACAGAAGACAACGAGCAGGGCGGCATTACCGAAAGTCCTCTCGGCAGCGATATTAACTATTATTCGGAACCCATCGGATACATTACCGATATATCCCCGGATACAGAATCCATTGCGCAGACATTCCATCTTCTGGCGGAAGAGGAGAATTATCCGATCATCTACCATTGCAAGATCGGAACTGACCGAACAGGACTGATCACATACCTGATAATGGGGTTATGTGATGTTTCGATGGAAGATATCTATACGGATTACGCTTTTTCCAATCTTGGGCAGATCGAAGGAAAACGTGATCCCAAGCGGCTGGATAAGATGGTAAATGACAACTTTGCGGATTTTATGGGAGATACGCCGCAGGAAACAGCCAGGAACTATCTGACATCTATAGGGATTACGGAAGAAGAGTTGGACTGTATCGTTTCCATTCTTGTGGAGCAGTAGCAGGGAAGTTACAGCACTTTTGTTCCATTTTATATGATCATGTATAAAGGAGAAAGAAACAATGATTAAAAGGGCAACAACGATCATTATCGTTTTTTCGATGGCACTGACATTGTTTGCAGGTCTGGCCGTATCAGCTGATGATGCTCCGGAGATGGATATTGAAAAGTATCTCTGGGAAATTCCCGAAGATGCATCAGAGGAGGAGTATATCCGGTTGATGGAACGTAATTTCAGGATCATTCAGGAGTTTGAACTGCTGTTTACGCCTGAATCCTATAAGGAATTTGCCAATACTTATAAGAAAGTTTATAAAAAGAGCAAATCCTATGAAGATGCTCAGAAGGTGGTAGAAGCCCAGGCAGGCCTGGTTCAGGAAACTTCGGTTGCTGACGGTGTGTGGTTCCTGTGGGGAAGCAGTCCTGAAGATAATGCCAATGGCTATTCCTGGTTTACAGGAAATGTCGGGCCTGTTGTTGACGGCGAGGAAGCAGATCTTACAGAAGAAGCTCTCGATGCCAGCCAGATCGACAGCTTCGGTCAGGCTCCTGTTCTTATTAAGGCCCTTCTGGATGATCCGACTCAGGCGAAAGGAAATATCGTACTGATCTCCGGCGGCGGATTTTTCACCAGAAGCAATGCAGCAGAGGGATATGCTGCTATTCCCTGCTTTAATGACCTGGGATACAACTGCTTCCTGCTTCAGCGGCGTGTAGAACCGTTTTCTGTCGATGATATTGGGATGGATATGCAGCGCGCCATCCGTATGGTCAGGTACTATGCGGAAAAAGAAGGCTGGGGCGGACAGGATATGATCGCAGCGGCAGGTTTTTCCGGTGGTGGCGGTACGATTCTTCAAGCCGTTAATCATGCATATGGTGATATGACGCCTGTTGATGAAGGAGCAACCTCTTATATTCCCGATGAGATCGATGCGGTGAATTCCGATCTGGATGTAGCGATGATCGCTTATGGCTCAGGCTCAACGCCAGTGACAGAGGAGAACCAAAACCTGCCTGCATTTTACATTACCCATGGGGAGGAAGATGATACGGTTCCTCCGGAAAATGCTCATATCACTTATGAATCCGTGAAAGACCGGGTACCGGCAATGCTGTACATGGTTCCCGGTGCTAAACACGGTTATGGCGTGGGTCAGGCATCCAATGCAGCGGAAGGCTGTAAGGAATGGCCGATCCAGGCAGATGAATTCATGCAGGCCCATCTGGGGTTTCAATCACAAAGGGATTAGTTACGGAAATCTGAGTAGAGGTTAACCATATCAGGATTGCACCGGATGATCTCCATAAGATGATAGAGGAGTTTATATGAAAAAAATATCAGCAGTTTTATTGGCAATAATAATTGTTATGGGGTCTGTACATATAATTGCAGCGGATGAAGAGTTTGACGAGGCTGCCGTAACGGATTTTACAGGTTTTACGACAATTGTTACGGAGGGGATCGTGGAGGAACCGGTAGAATTTCAGCTGCTTCCTGATGGATACAATTTATATGATACAGAGCATAAAGGAACCGATATGGTCATTCATTATACGACAGATGTCTATGAAGACGGTGTAACATATGAGAAATTCTGCCGCGTATATCTGCCGTACGGATATGACCCCGACGATAAAGAAACCAAGTATAATGTGCTGTACTTTCAGCATGGAAACAGCGGTTCTCCCAATGAGTTATTTGATCATGATATGAAGAAGCTTCATCCGATGAATCTTCTGAATAACCTGTTTGACCCTGACCATCAGGCTGTAAAGCCAATGATCATAGTCTGTCCGACGTTCTATCTGGAATATGATGAGGCAGAATATGTTACACCGGGAGATAATCCGGCCGGTGACGGAAGATTTGCAAATGAAGACAGCACCATTGCTCCCAACTATTACAGAGAAGTGGTCGAGGATCTGATCCCTGCAGTCGAGAGTCAGCTTAATGTTTACTGTGAAGACTTCTCAGAGGAGGGGATAAAGGCAACCCGTGACCACAGGGCATGGGCAGGTTATTCCAGGGGATCTTTATGCACCTATTATATGTTTTACCATGATCTGGAGTATTTCAGGTACTGGATGCCCATGAGCGCGCCTTTGAGAATGCGCAATGAAGTAGGCTTTGAAGCGGGAGTGGAAGGTGCCTTTGCATATCTGAAGGAAGCCATCGATGCACATCCGGATCTTGACTTCTTTATTTACGGTACCGGCGGAAGCGATAAAGATGCCGCCACATTGCCGGGAACGAAAGATCTGCTTCAGCTGGCCGTTTTGGAGGGAGAGGAATTTGCCTATTATGCGCAGCAGACAGATACTTTCTCATTCGGAAATGACCCGGCAGTAAATAATATCTATTTCTGCAGATCTGAGTTCCTTCATAACGATCTGTATATGCCGTATTCGCTGTACAATGCGGCAAAAGTACTGTTTCAATGATCTGTCCTGACTGGACTGGAATCGTATTGAGGTGAAATGAAGATGAAAAAAACAATCATAATCGTTATGGCAATGGCTCTGGTGTTGTGCATGATCTTCCCGGCATTCGCTGCAGAATCTTCACCGGAGGCTGAAGAGAAAGATTATTCCCTCCTGATTCAGGAGATTCCGGAGAATGCCGATGTGGAAACAGCGGTAAAGGTTGAGAAAAGAAATAACAAACATATCACAGCCATGCAGGTGCTTTTTGATGCGGACTCCCTGAAGGCCTACAATAAGGCATGCAGCAACATGAAAAAAGAGGGTACCATGGAAGCAGTGCGGGCAGCTGTAGAGGCGAGGGAAAACCTGGTACAGGTGGAATCCGCGGAGGACCGGATCTGGTTTATCTGGGGCGAGGATAATATGCCTTGTGTTGATGGCGAGGAATATACCGAAGAAGATCTGGATGGCAGTCAGATGTTTGGGTATGGCTATGAGCCGATCGCTATCAAATATCTGGTGGAAGATCAGTCACAGTGCAAAGGAAACATCATTGCCTGCTCAGGCGGTGCCATGAAGGTATGGTCAAACAATGCAGAAGGCTATCCTGCCGCCGGTGTTTTCAATGATCTGGGATATAACTTCTTCCTACTTCAAAGACGTGTGGAACCCTATTCGGAGATGGACATCTTTATGGATTTCCAGAGATTGATCCGGTTGGTCAAATATCATGCTGTTCAGGAAGGTTATGGAGGACAGGACATGTTTGCAGGTCTGGGCTGGTCCGGCGGATGCAGAACACTGTTTGGAGCTGTCAATTATTGTTATGGCGATATCACTCCTGCAGATTTTGATTCCGATTATATCCCGGATGAAATAGATGCTGTCAATTCCGATCTGGATGTTGCCCTTGCTTTATACGGCATGGGATATGATACCGAAGCGGACAATAAGAAGCTGCCGGCATTCTATATATGTGCCGGAACAATCGATTCCACTGTTGATCCGCAGAACTCCTATGATCTGTATGACTGGCTGATCGAAAATGGTTATGATGCAGAACTTAATATGATCGAAGGCGCAGAGCATGGATTCGGTGTTGGTCTTCCGCCGGCAACAGGACAGGCTCCCGGCACAGATGAATGGCCAATGCATGCAGACGAGTTCATGCAGGCACATCTGGGATATCAGTCAGAACAATACTGAAAGAACAGTTAATGAGGTGAAAAATGAAAGAAAGAAAAAGAATCCTTGCCATAGTGGTAAGCACTGTAATTTCGATCTGCCTGGGACTTGGTTCCATGACTGCATTTGCGGAAGGCAAAGACGATAAGGAAGAAATACCGGAAGTGCTTCCTCCTGTCGGAAATCTGGAGATTGGAGATGCTATCAGTAAAGAACTGACTGTCCTGGTGGATGGAGCAGAGATGAAGGTGACGGAATATGAAGATTTCTATCTTCCGGATCCGTCCCTGGAAGACCAGAGAATCAGTATCTATGTTCCGGAAGGCGCGACAGCGGACTCTCCGATCATTCTCTGTGTCAATAATGCCGGCTGGATGATGAACAGCTATAAGAGCCGGACCAAGGTTGCCAAGGATGATCCGGAAAACAAAGAAGAGTATTCCTCTTCTGTTGACAACGATAAGATCGGAATGATCCTTTCGAAAAACTATGTGCTGGTCAGCTATGGCTGCCGGGCAAGAAATGACGATCCGGTTGATGGCATTTACAGCGGCCATTCCCCGGCAACCGTTGCAGACACCAAGGCAGTGATCCGGTATCTGCGGTACAACAAAGAAGCTCTTCCCGCAGGCAATACAGACTGCATCATCATCACTGGAACATCCGGCGGCGGCGCCGTATCCTGTGTGATCGGCGCCAGTGGGGACAGCAGTGACTTTTTCCCATATCTGTATGAGATCGGTGCTGCCGGTGTGGAAAAAGAAGGCGATACTTATACTTCCAGCATCAGCGACAGCGTTGCAGGCGTGATCGCTTACTGCCCGATCACGGATCTTCCCAATGCAGATGCTGCCTATGAATGGACCTATGCAGATACACGTAAAGAACTGGAAGGCATAGATTTTAACACCAATCCGGACAAGAAGGCAAAAATCTATTATTCCGAAGAGGAAGGCACCTTAAATAAAGAGGTTTCTTCCATCCTGACAGGATACTATGAGGAATATATAGATCAGCTGGGATTAAAACTGGATGACGGAACGGCACTGACAAGTGCCAATCTGAAAGACGCTGTGATCGGTCTGATGGAAGCGGAGATCAAGGAATCCATGCAGGAGATCGGGACGGAGCAGATGCTGGCAGATATCGGTACGAACGCCAACGGAAAAGAAAGTGTCGGGCCGCAGGACTGGCTGGTGTTTGATGAAAACGGCGGATTTGAATATCAGTATGACCGGCATTTGAACTGGGTCGCTTCCAATACCAAATTAAAAGTGGTCTGTGCCTTCAGCAACGCTGGGCTTCCCTGGGCTGCGACCAATGAAGATTCTCTGTTCGGCGCAGGAGAATATCCCTATGCAGCCTTTGAAGCATATTCCTGGGAGCATGACAGTGTGGCAGAAAATGGCAGTGGACTTGATGATACCGGACTTGACTGGAATGCATTCCTGGAAACTCCCGAAGGACAGGAGCAGCTCCTGCAGATGCGGATGACCAATGCCATTGAGTATCTGAATGATACCGAAGGCGATGATGCGGGCGTAAAAGCACCTTTCTGGTATGTGCGTTACGGTATGAATGACCGGGATTCGTCCTTTGCGGTGGAGACGATCCTTCGCTACAGTATCACCAACAATATCGATATCCGGAATGCAGATTTTGAATTTGCATGGCTGAAGCCCCACAGCGGCGATTATGATGTGACGGAAGCCTATGCATGGCTGGATTCTGTACTGGCAGGGAATGCCGCCGATGCGGAACCTGAGGCTGCTTCTGTAGAACCTGAAGCTGCGGAGACAGCAGCCTTTACCTCTGACGAACAGATCCTGAAAAATGGCTATCAGAACATATATTGGATCCTCTATCTGCCCGGTCAGGAGCAGGAGAACTATCCGGCAGTTATCATCTCCCATGGATTTGTCGGCAATTACAGAGTCGGGCAGAGCATGGCGGAAAGTTTTGCTGAAAACGGCTATGCGGTATATGTTTACGATTTTATCGGTGGAGGCACAGCTTCCCAGAGCGGAGCGGCTGACGGGGATATGAGCCACATGTCAGTTCTGACAGAAGCCTCTGATCTGTCAGCGGTGATGGATCAGATCCGGGAACTTTCCTTTATTGATGCTGACCATCTGTTCCTGCTGGGACAGAGCCAGGGCGGATATGTCAGTGCCTATGTCGCTGCCCAGAGACCGGAGGATGTCTGTGCACTGATATTGCAGTTCCCGGCTTTTGCTCTTCAGGATGACTGCTGGGAGCGGCATGGCAGTATTGAAAATGTGCCGGAAACAGAGCAGTTCATGGGGCAGACCCTTGGAGCGGTTTATTCTGTGGATGCCATGTCCATGGACATCTATGAGATCATAGGAAACTACAAAGGGGATGTCCTGATCTGTCACGGAGACAACGACAAACTGGTGGATCTTTCCTATTCTGAACGAGCAGCAGAAGTTTATGAAAATGCACAGCTTCATATCTATGAAGGAGCAGGACATGGGTTCACGAAAGAAAATGCAGATCGTTTTATCGAAGAATCCCTGGAATTTTTACAGGCACATGCAGAATAATAGAGTAGAAAAACAGTAGAATGTTAAAAAGGGACCCGGTTTCTGCCGGGTCCCTTTCGTCGGAGAATAACGCAGGACATTGTCCTGAGGAAACGTTTACCCAATATTGACATTTATGTACGCTAATTGCACATTATTGCTGTTTGTGTACGCTGATCGCACAATTTGTCCGTTTGTGTACGCTGATTGCACAATTTATCCGTTTGTGTACAAAAAAAGAATCGTGTTCAGCCGTTCGTTCTGTTCAAGCTATGTAAAATAATACAAACACTAAAGAAAACGAAACACTATTATAACAATATTAGGATAAAGGGATTGCCGGAACAAAGAATCCAGCCGCTTCGCCGTACACAATCAGAGTAATTGCGCTATTTGCGTACACAATCGGTTTTTTTTGACCGAATCTGTTCTAAAAAGATGACTTTATCTTCACGCAAAGGACCCGGTCAGACGACCGGGTCCTTATTATGTCAGTACAGGAAAGCCGTCAGGCGGCTTTCTCAGTTTGATTCTCTGATTGAGCAGTATCAGCCAGGTACTGTTCGATCTGCTGTACCATATACGGCGCCCACCACTGGCCGTAACCGCGTTTGGTCGGATGAATGCCGTCAAAGGAAATATACTGGTTATAAAGAGGCGTATCTGTATCCAGATTATGATACATATCGATCACGCCGATATCGTATTTTTCCTGGATCTCAAGCAGCAGGTCAACCATTTCTCCATATGCTTCGTTGCTGTATTTTGTTCCTGTGTAGAACATGATCGGGCAGTTCCAGGTATTCTGTGCATAAGTAATGATATACTGGATCGCGCCGGCAACCGTCTCCAGATCATAATCATCAGGATTTTCCGAATCGGATATTTC
>R26__coassemble_665_pt1 | contig 20051 bp, 18 predicted proteins | sample R26__metabat2_high_PE_046 | metagenome-assembled genome bin R26
AGTTGCTCTCTTTTTTCTTTTATTATTTTCCCAAGCAAAACTTTACGCTAGCTTTCTGAGTGCGGCAGGCAGTTTCTGCTGGAATCGGAAGGAGAATCGGTTATAATACTGGCAGAAAAAACAAATGGAGAATGCTGATGTCAGAAGCAAACAATAACATTTTGGAACAATGGGAACATATGAATCCGGCTGAGATCCTGCGGGATATCCGTAAACTCGGCAATTCTTCCAGAACCGATGCGGTGGAATACCGGAAGATGGCAGGAAAAGCATACCTGGCTTCGATAGACAGACTGATACAGGCGCTGCAGGAAATGGTGGATGAGGAGATCTCTACCGCGGACCTCATCATCGAAGTATATGGGGAGAGCGATTCCATAGAGTATATGGGGGAAATGTTCCAGGTCGACGCCGATGTACATAAAGCGGCAGAAAGAGCCGGATTGATCCTGGATCTGTCCAGACATGAAAACAATGAGGAAGAGTTGCTTTATGTGCGGGATTTTCTGGTGCGGAGGGAGCTTTAAGCAGTAATGGAGAGATAAACATGAGCAGCTGTTCCTGGGCTGGGATGAATGAAGCAAACCGAATCTATCACGATACCGAATGGGGCATTCCGGTCCATGACGACCGGCAGATGTTCGAGCACCTGTCGATGGAATGCCTTCAATGCGGTCTGAGCTGGGAGCTCATGCTGAAAAAACGTGAGATCTTCCGGCAGTGTTTTGATAACTTTGAATATGACAGAATCGCCGGGTACGGCGAAGCCGATGTGGAACGCATACTGCATACGGAAGGCATGATCCGGTCGCAGCAAAAGGTGAAGGCGGTAATCCATAATGCCAGGTGCTATCAGAAGGTGCGGGAAGAGTTCGGGAGCTTCTGCGATTACATCTGGGCTTATTCCAAAGGAAAGACAATCTTGTACCAAGGCCATGAGGATGGCCGGATCCCTGTCAGCAACGGCTTGTCTGACAGAATCAGTAGGGACCTGAAAAAACGAGGTTTCAAATATGTGGGTGCAATTACGATCTATTCCCATCTGCAAGCCTGCGGGATCATCAACGATCACGGCAGGGACTGCCCCTGCTACCGGGAGATCAATGAGATGCATCCAACCGTTAATAAAAGAAGAGATCAGGAAGTGCTGTGAATATGACATCCGGCACAGCATCAAACAGATAAAAGAAAGGAAAGAAAATGAGCAGAAAAAATTTCGGGGCAAAGCCCTTCAGTTACCCGCAGCCTGTGTGGATCATCGCCACTTATGATGAAAATGGCGTGCCCAATGCCATGAATGCCGCATGGGGCGGCATCAGTGAGATGACAGAAGTATCGGTGTGCCTGTCCCCCGATCATAAAACCTGCAGGAACTTTGCTGCAACCGGCGCATTTACCATCAGCATGGCAGATGCCGCCCACGTGGCTGCCTGCGATTATGTCGGGATCGCCACGGGAAATAAGACAGAAGATAAGTTCGCCAGGGCCGGGTTTACTGCGACCAGAAGCGAACTGGTCAATGCGCCGATCATCAATGAACTGGCCGTTTGTATGGAATGCCGGGTGATCAGCTTTGACAGGGAAACCTGTATCCTGAAAGGCGAGATCGTGAACGTCAGTGTGGATGAATCAGCACTTACTGATGGAAAGGTCGATGTCAGCAAAGTGGCGCCGATCTGCTTTGACCCATTTAACAACACGTATCATGTGATCGGCGGGAAAGTCGGCGATGCATGGGGGAGCGGAAAAGGACTGATGTAACAGCAGACGATCGTTCTTACTGCGTCAGGACATCCTGCAAGGCCTTTGCATCCAGTATTTCCACCAGGTGCGGCGCGAGGCGTATGATCTTTTGGGATTCCAGACGCTTCAGCTCTCTGTGAAGGGATGGCCTGGAAACATTGAGAAGCATAGCCCATCTGGTCATGGATTCAGGAATCGGGATTTTTCCGGTTCCTTTTTTTCTTCTCTGAAGCAGCAGATAAAAAGCAGCTTTCTGCGCGATCCCGCTGTAGGAAAGCAGCTCCAGGCGCTGCTGGAGCATATACGTGGCAGAAGCGATCTCCTCGGTAAAGTTCTCCAGGATACGCACATCTTTCTGCATCAGCTGCATCAGAGCTTCTTTTCGGAACACTAACAGCGTGACAGGCTCTATTGCCATGATATCACAGGGGAATGTCTGTGCGCTGGAAAAAGCGGCTGCGGCCCCGATCATTTCCCCCGGCTGCCGGACAGACACATTGACCTGGCTGCCATTAGGAAAGGACTTCTGGGCTTCTGCCCGCCCCTCCAGTATGATGCCTGTGCGATCCGCTGTTTCCATAAGATGGAAGATCGTTTCGCCCTTCTCATAATGCTGTATATGATGAGGAACGGATACAAGCCGTTCCTGAATTTCTTTTGCCGGGATCCCGTGAAACAAGGCACTTTTTTCCAAAAACGTGAAATCCATTGAACTCTTCCTTTTGCATGAGTGATGCCCGCATTATATACGAAATAATCCTCGATGTGTATCTGTGGATACAGATTTTTTGAATGATAACAGATATAATACTATCAGAAAAAGCAAGGAGGACATTCAGATGATCAGAAAAATCATACACATAGATGAAGAAAAATGTAACGGCTGCGGATTATGCGCCGAAGCCTGTCATGAAGGCGCGATCGATATGGTTGATGGAAAGGCAAAACTGGTCAGGGAAAATTTCTGCGACGGATTCGGAGATTGCCTGCCGAACTGTCCGACGGGGGCGATCACATTTGAAGAAAGGGAAGCTCCTGCTTATGATGAGGCAGCTGTACAGGCAAGTAAGAATAAAAAGACGGAGGGTCAGACCATGACAGATCATGAAAAGAAGATGATGCAGGAGATGCAGCAGCACGCAGCAGGGCATGGCTGCCCGGGCTCCCGGTTCATGCAGTTTGAAAGGGCGCAGGAAGAGGATCCCGGAGAAAAATCCGGAATCGGGGTTTATACGGGAAAGCCCGTATCCCGCTTAGAACAGTGGCCCTGTCAGATCAAGCTCCTGCCTGCGAAGGCACCTTTCTACGATGGTGCGAAGCTGCTGATCGCAGCGGACTGCACGGCTTATGCCTACGCCAATATGCATGAAGAGTTTATGAAGGGTAAGATCACACTGATCGGATGTCCCAAGCTGGATGATATCGACTATTCCGAAAAGCTGACTGAGATCATCAGGGACAATGACATTAAGAGCGTGACCATTGTCCGCATGGAAGTTCCGTGCTGCGGCGGCCTGCAAAGAGCTGCGGAAACAGCCCTTAAAAACAGCGGCAAGTTCATCCCCTGGCAGGTGGTAACCATTTCCAGGGATGGCAGGATCCTGGAATAGATAAAGAGGAGGGAATGATATGATCAAAGTTGCCTTTTATGATACGAGAGAGTATGACAAACCCGCTTTTGAACGATATGGTGAGACACATGATCTGCAGTTCCGGTTCCTGGAAACAAAACTGAACGAGGATACTGTAGAGCTGGCCCGCGGCAGTGATGCGGTCTGTGTATTTGTTAATGACACGGTAAATAAAGCAGTTATCGACAAACTGTATGAGTATGGCGTCCGACTGATCGCGCTTCGTTCCGCCGGGTATAACAACGTAGATGTGAAGGCTGCATTTGGAAAGGTCCATGTCGTTCATGTACCCGCCTATTCTCCTTATGCGGTGGCAGAGCACGCCATGGCGCTGCTGCTTACTTCCGTCCGCCGCATCCACAAGGCATATAATCGTACGCGGGAGTTTAATTTTTCCCTGAACGGACTGACGGGGTTTGACCTTCACGGCAAGACGGTCGGGGTGATCGGCACCGGAAAGATCGGGAAGATCTTTGTCGACATCTGTAAGGGGTTTGGCATGAAAGTGATCGCCTATGACAAGTATCCTTCGGTTGACAGCGGCATCGATTATGTCCCGCTGCAGGAACTGTTTGAAAGAAGCGATATCATTTCCCTGCATTGCCCTTTGACGGATGAGTCGCGGCATATGATCAATGAGGAATCGATCGGAAGAATGAAAAAAGGCGTGGTGATCATCAATACTTCCCGCGGCGGGCTGATCGATGCGGAAGCATTGCTGGAAGGCATCAAGGCACGGAAGATCGGTGCGGCCTGCCTGGATGTGTATGAGGAAGAGGCGGATATCTTCTTTGAGGACCGGTCAGGCCATATCCTGAACGATGAACTGCTGTCCCGGCTGATCTCCATGCCCAATGTGATCGTGACATCCCATCAGGCGTTTCTGACGGAAGAAGCGCTGAACAATATTGCGGAAACGACAGTCAGCAATATCCGGTCATGTTTCGACAACGACGGGATCTGCGAGAATGAATTGTGCTATCGCTGCGGTAATATCGAGCGGTGCAGGGCAGAGAGAAAAGAAAGATGCTTCTAAAAGCGGGTGCTGGAAAGGCCTTGTTTGTCGGGAAAGTTGGAAGACAAATTGACCTGTCACACGGTATTATCCGGTTCCATGATCCGGTAGGACAGCGAAAGCTCCAGCATCAGATCGGTATCATCCAGATCAAGTCCTGTCAGCTCCCGGATCTGGTTCAGCCTCCGGAACAGCGTTGTCCGATGGATGAACAGCGTTTCCGAGGCTTGCGTGACATTTCCTCTTTTTGCGATTAATGTACGGAGGGTTTTGGATAGTTCGCTGTCGTGTGACTGGTCATATTTCAAAAGCAATGGGATTGCCGGGTGTACCAGCAGCAGAGGGTCGATCTCTTTTCCCCGGATCGCATCGATCATGAAAGCAAGGCGATAATCGTCGAAACGGTAATACCAGTAGCTGGGATGGTTCTTCGTGCCGATCTCCAGAGCAGCGCGTGCCTGCTTGAAAGCGGAACCCAGAAGGGAAATGCTGCGAAATTCACTGCTGGCGCCGGCCTTAAGTACATTTTCCCGGAGCATGACCAGCATCTGCTGTGTCAATGCGTAGCTGCTGGTCTGTTCTGCGGATAAGGAATGATTGATCACCCACATGATCTGATTTCCGGAAAAGGCAGCGCAGGAGTGGCGCCTGTTCTGTTCCAGTTTACGGATTATGGTGGGCATCGTGTTTTCAATCTGTGTATTCCAACCGGCAGCCTGATAAGGTTCCAGACAGATAACCTGGAAGGTCTGATTTTCGTCCCAGCCATAGCCTGTGATGGCATCCCTGATCTCTTCCGTCTTCAATGCAGCACCTTCCAGCAGTCTTGTGATCACCACATGCAGATGGTCGTTATGGCTGCGTTGTATCTGCAGAAATCCTCCCCGGATCATCTGTATCAGGATTGCTGCCACATATTCTGCGAGCTGTTCCGCGCCGGAGGGAAGCTGTGTCTGATCATCCTCCAGATACACTACCAGGCGTGCATAATAATAGCCGTCAGCCACAATGTTAATGCAATAGCAGATGGGGCTGACATTCTGCATCTGATAATAAAATGGTTCCCTTTTTCTGGCGACTTCATGAAATTCTTTCGCGATCAGCAGTTCTTCGATGATCTTTTCTGAATAATTCTCACCCAGTTCTGCCCGCATTCTCGCGGCAACTTCCGGATGGTCATAGATAAGCAGCATATCCCTGTCTACCACGATAAATGGCTCCCGCAGCAGGTTCTTGACTTTTCCCATGACTGCTTCAACGGGCATCTGCCCGATGACAGCCTTCAGGACCTCGTTTTGTGCCTGCGAAAAATCATTCCAGACCCGGCTGATGTATTCAGCCGTTTTTTCTGCAGAAAGGATCATGTAATCATCGGCTTCCTTCGGATCATCGGCCTGGATCCAGAGGGAACTTAAACCTTCATCTGTTACCTTGAACGGGTCTTTCAGGATCCGGGAGATCTTCTGCTTCTTTTCCGAACAGAAAAGAAGTACCCCCTTTCGGTAAGCAGAAATGTACAGTACGCCATTTTCGGCTTCCAGCTGGCCGCGAAAGTACTCGAAACGGTTTAATGATGTGCGGTCCGCTCCGTGACAGATATGTTGCGTATTTTTTTCTTTGCTTAGCAGATAAAACAGAATTCCGGCTGTAATATTCAATGTTTTTTACCTCTGCAACATACTGTAGCATTGAGACGGTTTTATTTCAATGCTTTGCGGATTTTTTTATCCCGGCTGCTTGTCTATAATCAAAATCGACAGATGGTCAAATGAAGCTTACAAAGGAGGTTCTCATCATGGGTGATAATCATATGGATGGAGGAAATTTTATAGCATTAGGGCAGAGAGTCGGCCGTATCAAAACAGCAGTCGCGCTGGGGATACCGGATCGGGTTCCGGTGACGCCTTTTTTTGACGGTGTGATCACGAGACTTACAGGCGGCAGCTATGCAGATCATTTCTATGATCATCAGAAGGCAGGAAACTGTGCGATCGCATTTGTACAGAAATATCCGAATGTGGACGCTGCCTGCATTCCGCAGTTTTTCAGCGGCGTCGCAAATGAGCTGGCTGGTACCCGCATTATTGACTGGCCCGGCAGACCCGGAACATCGGTTGACAGATACAGCACGCATCAGATCCATGAGATCGCCTTTATGGAGCAGGAAGAATATCCGGAACTGCTTTCCGACTACACTGGATTCATGCTCCGCAAATACATTCCGCGTGCGTTCCCCAATGTCCAGGGAACACAGAATATCGTGTTTGCGGAAGGCGGCATGATGGATCCCGGCGTGATGGGAGGCCTTTACAATCCTAAAACGCTGGAAGCACTGGATCTGATCCGGAAGATCGGAGAAGAGCAGAATAAAGCGTTCGGCGCTACCATGCAGTTTTCCGGCGCAATGGTGGGCCTGGGATATCCGACAATGATCACCGGCGCATCCGAAGCCCCGTATGATATTCTGGGAGACTTCTTCCGAGGAACCGTCGGGATCTTCGAAGATATCACAGATGAAGACGTTGTCCCTTATGTGCAGGAAACCGTAAACCGGTTTGCCGATATGCAGATAGCCAGACTTCAGTATCTGCGTTATCTGGATATTCCGTTCAAGTGCTGTTTCTTCCCGCTTCACAAAGGCATGGATGGATTCATGAACGACAAGCAGTATGAAGAGCTGTACTGGAAACCTCTGAAGAAGATCATTCTGGCACTCATCGACATGGACGTCCTGCCATGGATCTACACAGAAGGACCGTATGATACAAGGATTGATTTCCTGACGGACGTTCCCAAAGGAAAGGTTCTTTACCACTTCGAGAAAGTCGACATGAAACGCGCAAAGGAAAAACTCTCCGGCATCGCCTGCATTTCCGGTAACCTGTCCATTTCCCGCATGGAATTCGGTACCAGGCAGCAGATCATTGACGATACGAAGTATCTCCTGGATACCTGCGCTCCCGGCGGCGGCTACATCTTTGACTTTGACGGCTGTCTGGAAAATGCCAAGGAAGAAAACATCGACGCGATGTTTGAAACACTGGAGAAGTACGGAAAATATTGATCGTTTCGCCTGATGGCAGAGCGGCCTGAGCAATTTAAAAAACCACATGATTGGGTTAAAGCCGGATCATGTGGTTTTTTTATAATTTGTTTTTTGCATGATGATTTTTGGAGCTTCTTCATGCAGAATTTGTGAACTCTGGATTTTGCATGATTCTTTTACAAGTTTTTTCATGCGTTTACTAAAAAAACGGTTTTTCACATGAATAAAGTGGGCTATTTTTCATGTGAAAAATGATTTTCTTTATTTTCGCATGAAAATGCCCTCCAATTTTACATGTGAAATCAGCATTTTTACAGTTTCACATGAAAACACGAATCAATCCATCTTGCGGAAAATGGATTCTCTCATTTTCGCATGAAAAATGTTCCGTTCATGGGGGATTGGTAAATTACAAGGACTATGGCTTTGCGTATGTTAGTCCTCCTTCATAAGCCTTTCGTAAACGCCTGTAAAATCAAGGGTGTCGGACAACGGAATGTTGCAGCTTTCCAGTCTGCCTTCCCGGAGCATCTCACAGAAATGCTCGATCTCGTGAACAAATCCTTCTTCCACCGGGTCATCAAAGCTCGCCAGTAAGGTGCCGCCGGTATCATAAAGCTCACATCTTCTTGATCCGTAGAATCTTTTCTGCAGGATATATCCGGCGCTCCCGCCGATCACAGCATCTTCGGTCATGATACCGGCAATCGAAGCAAGACAGTCAGCGATGACGCCGCTGTTATATTTCAGGAACAGTCCTACGGACAGATCAACGCCTGTAGGTCCCATGACTTTCAGGATCCTGCACTCATCCGGCGGAGCATCCATGATGCCGGTGGCATATTCATACGGATAGACTCCCACGTCCAGACAAGCGCCGCCTCCTGTTAACGGATCAAATAACCGGTGATTCTTTGTCTCCTCTGTATAGGGTACCGGAAAACAGAAGGCGGAGCGGATCAGACGGACATCTCCGATCTTTCCTTCCCTGATCCATTGTTTCACTTTGTGATAAGCAGGAATGCAGCGGCTCCACATGCCTTCCATGATCAGAACGCCTGCCTTACGGGCTGCGGCGATCACCCGTTCTCCTTCTTCCCGGCTCATGAAAAAAGGCTTTTCACAGATCAGGGGCCTCCCTGCGGCAATGCACATTTCCGCGATCGGCGCATGGGTGGAGTTTACGGTGGCAATATAGACACAGTCTACCTCCGGGTCTTCTAGCAGCGCCTGATAGCTTCCATAGCTTTTGAGCGCTCCGTGCTTTTGGGCAAATTCCGCAGCCCGCTGCGGATCTCTGGCTGCAGCTGCATACAGCTGTGCCGATTCCGACTGCTTCAGTGCTTCGGCAAAACGGGCAGCGATCCCTCCGCATCCGATGATTCCAAATCTCATTTTCATAGTTGTCTCCTTTATTCAAGAAATTAAATGGAAATCAGTCGTTTTCATTGATCGTTTACCACTATATCAGAAGTTGCCGGCGACTTGAAGTGAATTAACGATTCCCATAGAACTGAGCTTCCTGCACCGGCAGTTACAGTCAATATTTAATTTGATAAATATCAAAATAAATATTGACAAATATTACAAATGAACATATATTTAATTCGATAAACATAAAATCAAATTTTCAGAAAGGAGGAATTCTGATATGAAAGAGTTTATCGAATACCTGACCCTGCAGATCGAAGCCGGTAAAAATGATATTACAAAACTGGAAGCGGGCGGATGTCAGGACGACGCGGATTTTGCTAAAGTGCGGACCAATATCTATGATATCTGCAGGACTGTGACCAATGCCCTGATAAACCGGCCAGGCGCCGGCAAAGAGGCGGTCAGAGCTCAGCTGGGACGTTTTGAGAAGGAATGGTCAGCTGCTCTTGATAAAGCAAGGGAACATGGAGATACCAGGAATGTAGTGGTTGGTGAGACGAAACTGGAAGCATTGGAAGATGTGATCGCACACTTCCCGGAGGAAAAGAAATGACACAGGAATACGCACTTAAGATCTTCAAAAGCCTTTCAGACATGTCCCGGCTTCGCATCGTACAGTCGCTGACACGGGGGGAGATGTATACGGAGCTTTTAGCGGAGCGTCTTGAGCTGACTCCTTCCACCGTCTCCTTCCACATGAAAAAGCTGGAGGAGGCGGGGCTGGTCATCTCCCGTAAGGAGCAGTATTACACGGTGTATTCACTGAACCGAGAACTGCTGAATGAGTCTTTGTTCAATATTGCAGCGGCAGAACCGGAACAGATCGACGAGCAGCAGAAAAGAGAGGAAACATACCGTCAGAAGGTGATCGATACTTTCTTTGAATATGGAAAGCTCAAATCCATCCCTGTCCAGCGCAAAAAGAAACGGATCTGTTATGAGCTGATCGCCGGGCAGTTTGTTCCCGGCAAGGTGTACAGTGAGAAAGAGCTCAACGGGATCATTGTGCAATTTCATGAAGACTACTGCACCATACGCCGGGATATGATCAGTGAAGGGATCCTGAGCAGGAACGGAAACAAATATGTTCTGGGAAATGATGTGGTGAGAGAATGAAATACGACAATATTGTCCGGGCCGCGTTCCGAAAGCGCCTGAACCGGTTTGTGGCAGAGGTGGAATTAGAAGGACATACGGAGACGGTCCATGTCAAAAATACAGGCAGATGCAAGGAACTTCTGCTCCCGGGATGCGAAGTATGGCTGACGGCGCCGGGGACGCCCGGACGGAAAACACGATACGATCTTATAGCAGTACGAAAAGAAAACGCGATCCTGTTCAATATCGACAGCCAGGCACCGAATAAAGTGGTAAAGGGGTGGTTGACAGCACAGGATTACGATACGGTGATACCGGAGTATACTTACGGCAGCTCCCGGATCGATTTCTATATGGAACGTGGTGCGGAGAGATATCTGATGGAAGTGAAGGGATGTACCCTGGAGATAGACGGCATAGGATATTTCCCTGATGCACCGACGGAACGAGGTATCAAACATCTCCGGGAACTGATCAGGGCGAAGGAGGCGGGATATCACGCCATACTTGCCTTCGTGATCCAGATGGACGGGGTCACAGAGGTCCGAGCCAATGCAGCTACTCATCCGGCGTTTGGGGAAGCGCTGGATGACGCACGAAAAGCGGGGGTGGAGGTACTGTTCCTGAGGTGCCACGTAGAGCCGGATTCCCTGGTGATCATCGGAAGCAGGCTTTGTTGAATATCCGCAGGGTTTATGCTATCGTAAAATCAATTATGAACCGCTGTGTTCTGATACTTCAGCATGAGAAACAGGACGTGATAACATGAATAAACCGATCGATAAGCTTCTGAAAACCATTGTTTGTCTGCTCATAGCCTTCTGCTTTCTGGCAGCAGGCTCCATTTCCATGGTATCCGCACAGGAAGAAGGTACGGCAGGCACGACTGTTGAGGGCACGTTTACAATGTTCGGCCGCGCCTGCACTTTGAAATATGATTACAATGACAATCTGTTCCTGGCTCCGCCGGATCAGTATGATCATGAGCTGGCCAGATTATCCCTTGGTCTGGCACTGGCAGCAGGACGGCATATGGATCATCCGGACACGCAGGACGATTATCTGATCGGGTTTCTGCAGAAACTGGGGTTTTCACAGTTTGAAACGGATACTTACCGTACAAATCCAACGATCGATTCCATTGCTTACGGACTGGCGGTGAAAAAGATCGGTGATATCACGATCCTGGCCTGCGCGGTATGCGGAGGCGATTACGGATTGGAATGGGCCAGCAATCTGACGGTTGGAGATTCCATCAGGTCGGTTGGATTTGAAGATGCATCGCAAAAGGTGCAGGCAGCCGTAAAAGAATATCTGGAAAAAAACTCCATCACAGGCAGGGTCAAACTCTGGACCACCGGCTACAGCAGGGCAGGAGCGGTTTCCAATATTACGGCAGCGGATCTTACGGATGCCGGCATATTTGAAGACGTATACGCCTATACTTTTGCAACGCCCAGGACCACCAGAACGCCGGGTTCCTATCCGAATATTTTCAATATCATGCAGAAAGAGGATGTGGTTCCGAAAGTTCCGCTTGCTGACTGGGGATATAAACGGTACGGAACGGATCTGTTCCTGGTTTCTCCGGAGACGGACTCTGACTGCGGAGAAGTCATGGATAAGGCAGCGCAGCTGTATCGGGAAATGATCGGGGCGGAAATGGTGGTCAATTCCGAGATCAATTATCAATTGCGCACCATGATCGATTACCTGCTTACCTTAATGCCGGATTCCGCCACTTATACGGAATATCTGCAGCCGCTGATCGTGGATATCATTGCGAAGAGCGATGGAACAAAGGACGCGCTCCAGATCCTTCTGGAAGCCCTGCAGCAGTACAGCACGGACGATCCTGTCATCGGGGAAGAACTGAAGGCTATGCGTGACTACCTCGGCACATTGATACAGACCTATGTTCTTCGAAAGACATTAACGCAGCTGCCTGCAGACAGATGGGATCCGGAATTCGGGATCTTCAACCTGTTTAATGCGCATTTCCCCTTTGAATATCTGGCGATGATGTATGCCTGCGATGATCCGGAACGGCTCTATTCAGATAATACCGAGTTTATGCGGCTGGTGATCTATGCAGATGCGGACATCTCAATCTCACGAGACGGGAAGGCTATTAAAGAGATCCTTGCAGACGGTACTGAAATGGTGGACGGAAAAGCAGAACCATATTCTTTCCCGGATGCAGATTGTTCTCAGGAAAAGGTGGTGATCACGCTTCCGACAGATCAAAGCTACGAAGTTTCGGTGACGTCAAAGGCCGGCCTTCCCCAGACGATCTCCTACACGGGACTTTTATTCTCCGGTCATACTGTCCGGGCACAGGCGGGAGATCTTTATTCCTACCTGATGAATTATGGAGATACTGCCAGCATCCTGACCTCTGTAGACGGAAAGACGATCGAACCTTCCGGGAGCGATTATACCAATGTTTCCGCAGTTACGGATTTTCTCTATTCGCCGACGACAGCCATGAGGCTGGAGAATAACAGTGTGGTCCATCTGACGATCTCCGGACTGGTGAACAGGCTGCTGCTCGTCATTGTGATACTGCTTGCGCAGATGATCGCTTCCATTATCCTGGCGATCATCCGGAAGAAGAAGGGAAGGAAGAGAAATGCGGTCGTCGCCCTGGTATGGCACGGCGTTATAGGGGCTTTATTCGCGATCCTGGAGGTGGCCATGTGGTATTTTGCCCCGATCCTGACAATTGCCAAGATGATCCCGGGTACTCTTGTTTTTATTGTGTTCTGTGTGTATGCGATCAAAGGTTGCAAGGCAGAGAGCAGGCGATGGAAAGCCTGCTGGATCCTGATCGCCTCCATGGCTGCCTATGTGATCCTGGAAAGCCTTCTGATCGGTCAATTTACAGTCTTTAAAGCAATCCTTTTACTGGCAGTTTACGCAGCGTTTATGGCTGCTGCGTTTCTCATTTTGTGGAAAGGAAAAAAACATGAATGATGAGATCTATCGGCTTGCCGAACCTAAGAAAAAAGGACTCCTTCATTTGCTGTTCAGCCGTTTTCTGGTCATTGTACTGCTGATCCTTCTGCAGATCGCACTCATAGTAAGCTTTTACGGCTGGCTGGTCCATCTTGCTCCCTGGGTCATGTTCCTGTACGGGATCTTTACCATTGTGATCATCATTTACCTGTTTAATAACCGGATGGATTCCACAGCGAAACTGACCTGGATGTTCGTGATCGCTGTTTTTCCGCTTGTGGGAGCATTCTTTCTGTGGTTTACACAGAGCAATTTTGTTAACCGCAAGGTACAGAAAAGGATCCTTCTTATGATCCGGAAAACGAAAGGACGGATCCCGCAGCCGGAAGAAGTCGAACAGCAGCTGGAACAGGATCATTCAGGCTCCCTTCTCTTAAGCCGCTATCTGCAAAATACCGGATGCTTTCCGATCTATCAGAATACGGAAGTGACATATTTCCCCGGCGGGGAAGACAAGTTTGCTGCCGTGCTCCGGGAACTTCAGAAAGCAGAGAAGTTTATCTTCCTGGAGTATTTTATCATCGAAGAAGGCTATATGTGGGGAGAGATCCTTCGCATCCTGGTGGAAAAGGCGAAGGAAGGCGTAGATGTCCGTGTTATGTACGATGGGATGTGCGAACTCTCCCAACTCCCGTCAGAGTACTGGAAACTGCTGGAACAGCAGGGGATCCGTGCCAAGGCCTTTTCCCTGATCCAGCCTGTGCTGTCCTCCCATTATAATTACAGGGATCACCGGAAGATCCTGGTGATCGACGGAAAGGTGGCCTTTAACGGCGGCGTCAACCTGGCGGATGAATATATCAACCGTGTGGAACGCTTCGGCCATTGGAAAGATACAGCCTTGATGCTGAAAGGAGACGCAGTCCGAAGCTTTACGCTGCTGTTTCTGCAGATGTGGAATGTAACCGAAAAAAAGGTTTCTTTTGATGCGGCAAAACTGGATGTACAAACAGACCCGGCAGATTTTGCGGTTTCCCCGCAGGGTTATGTAATGCCTTACGGAGACTGCCCGATGGATGAGTATAAGGTCGGAGAAGCGGTTTATATGGATATCCTGAACCGCGCGGAACGGTATGTCCACATCATGACGCCGTATCTGATCCTGGATGGCGAGCTGGAAACCGCGCTGAAGCTCGCCGCTCAAAAGGGCGTGGATATCAAGATCATCCTGCCCGGGATCCCGGACAAAAAACTGGCCTATGCCCTGGCCAAATCCCATTACAAAAGCCTGTTGGAAGCAGGCGTAAAACTGTATGAATATTCGCCCGGCTTTGTCCATGCCAAGGTCTTTACCAGTGATGACTGCAAGGGCGTCGTCGGAACCATTAACCTGGATTACCGGAGTTTGTACCATCATTTTGAATGCGCTACCTATCTGTACCGGGTTCCGTGTATCTCGGAGATCGAGCAGGATTATCAGGAGACCCTTGCGAAATGCAGGAGGGTCACTTCCGATATGGTCAAACATGAAAAACTGTCATACAAGCTTGTCGGGGTTTTGACGAAATTCCTGGCGCCGCTGCTGTAGGGGGCAGGGCAAGATCAGCTTTATCAGAACATTTCACTGTGATCTCAGAGCCTGTGGAGAAAACCTCACAGGCTCTGTTTGCGGGAAGGTGTCATAGGAGAAAATGCTGAATGAGCGCTTCGACCCATTGCGGATCCAGAGGACAATCCCTGGTCTCACAGGTAACGATCAGATTGATCCCCTGAATAATACCAGCCTGGTAAAAGAGGGAATCCGTATACAGGGTTTTTCGAATATAATCTTCGCTGTCAAGCATTCCCCTGTGATCCCAATACCATTTCTGATTGGTCCGGACATTCCTGCAAATAAAATCGATTGCCAGTTCCTGCCCACTTATTGTTTCAATCTCGTCATAATGATAGGGTACATGATTTCGCTCCAGACACGCCACAATGCTGGCTTCTGATTTGCTGCGGACGATAAGTCCCGGGATGATCGTGGGATATTTCAGGGATTCAGGATATTTTTGATTCCTGTTGTAAGGAACATTTTTCCATTCCGCTGCCTGCTCAGAAATACTGGCAGGAAAGTTCGCAAGCAGATGGCATAGGCCCGGGTGCTTTTTCCGGAACTGCTGCTCATTGGATTCTTTTTGAAGGTAAGCAATAGAAGCATCCAGCATCTTCAGCTCCTGCTGCAGATCCATGAGCCGTTTTTCTGCGATCATCCTGCCTGCAATGGCTGACGCCAGTTTCTGATCCTGTTTTCCCAGATATACCTCATGGTTTCTGCCGTTTGGAAGAACGATTTTCTGTGAATAGGAAAAACCGGAGCCTTCCGTTTTTCTGGAAATCAACCTTCCTGGAGGGGAACTGCTGATAAACCTTTGTAGCTGAAGGATTTCTTTTTGCAGATCTTCTCTGCGCTTCATCAGGGTTGATAGATTAGCCATAGTTTAACTCCTTTCGTTTCTATTATCGTTGCATTGTTGCGTTGCACCCTCCTCAAAATGGGGAAGCGGCGGAAACAAGGAGGGTGTACCCTCCTCAAAATGGGGAGACGGCGGAAACAAGGAGGGTGGACCCTCCTCAAAACGAGGAAGTGGCGGAAACAAGGAGGGTCGACCCTCCTCAAAACGAGAAAAAGGAGGAAACAAGGAGGGTAGACCCGACTCAAAAAGGTGAAAAAGGGTAAACAAGGAGGATCCGCCGGGGTGTATTCTGTAATATTTTGGGGAATAAAAATGGCCTGCGGCGTTTGCGGCGCCTGCAGGCCAGAAATTGATAAGTAGATACATACATAGATTAGTTAATTTCATGCAGAAAGAATACGAAAATGCGAGTAAAAAATCAATAGTTTTTATAAAAACATATTTTGACTCCGATTTATGATATAATACCCCAGCAGAAAGAGGAGGAAGAAAAGATGAAAGCACCGTTTTCGAACTATCTTGATTCACTGGTTCCGGGACTCAGGAAGCTGATTGAAATACTGGAAAAGGATTTTGATTATGTGAGTGTTCTCTCCACGGATTCCAAAGGACTGGCCGTGCGCATATCCCAGCATTCGAAGTCCGTCGGCAATCAGACCATGACGACAGAGCGAGGTACGGTAGTCCGGGTTTATAAGGATAGGTTGTACAGCGAGTACGCTATGGACCGGTTTGATCCGAAAGATCCGGAAGGAGCCGCCGCACAGATCAGGGAAACGCTTGCAATGCAGATCGAAGTGCTGAAGAATACAGGCGCGGCAGTCTTTGAAACAGGAAAACTATCCGATGAACCACTGGAACTTCTTGTGGAAAAAGAAACCGGACAGCTGCCGGAAGAGGCGGAATTGTCATCTCTGGTGGAACAGCTCGCTGCGATTTCGGATAAGGGCATGTCGAAGTCGGAATATATGCTGGACTGTATTGCTAATGCCCAGTCCACCCATATCTGCAAGCTGTTTCTGACAAAAAACAGATTTCTGCGGCAGAGTTATGTGTACAGTGAAGGAAATGTAGCTGCTATCCTTGGCAGGGATGGTCAGAACAGATTCGGGTATGCGGGCATTGCCGGACTCGAAGGTCCGGAACTGTTTGGGAAGCTGTCAGAAAAACTTGACTATGCTGTTTCCAGCGGACTGGAAATGCTGGATGCTGACCGCATCGTTCCCGGGGAGTATGAGATCATCACAACGCCTGAGGTTTCAGGTCTGATCGCACATGAAGCTTTCGGCCACGGCGTGGAAATGGATATGTTTGTGAAAGGCAGGGCGCTGGGAGCCGAATATATTGACAAACGGGTCGGCTCCGATCTGGTGACCATGCATGAAGGCGCGCTCTGTGCGGAAAATGTGGCAAGTTATGTCTTCGACGATGAAGGAACCCTTGCCGGGGATGTAACGGAAATTGATAAAGGCATTCTTAAAACAGGCATCTGCGATGCCCTCAGTGCGCTTCGTCTTGGCACACAGCCTACAGGGAATGGAAAGCGGGAAAACTTCGAGCATAAAGTGTATACCCGCATGACCAATACGATCTTTGATTCCGGAAATGACAGCCTGGAAGATATGATCGCATCTGTTAAATACGGCTATCTGCTGGAAGGCATGCAGAGTGGTATGGAAGATCCGAAGCACTGGGGAATCCAGTGCATTCTGCAGATGGGCAGAGAGATTAAAGACGGAAAACTCACCGGCAGGGTTGTATCACCGGTGATCATGACGGGTTATGTGCCGGATCTTCTCGGGAACATCACCATGGCAAGCACTGGCCGTGAAGTCTTTGGAAACGGAGGCTGCGGCAAGGGTCACAAGGAATGGGTCAAAGTATCAGATGGCGGTCCGTATCTGAAAACGGTGGGGAGGCTTGGATAATGGAAAAATATATTGAGATACTGAAATCATGCGGTGCTGACGCATGGGAAATACAAGCTACAAAGACCAGAAGCTGGGAATTCTATTTTATAGGACACAGACTCGACCAGAATCGTGCGAAGGATGTGGAACACATTGATCTGAAAGTCTATAAACTGAGCGAAGACGGGCAGTCTCTGGGCATCGCGTCTGCGGAGGTTTCTCCTACCGACAATGAGGAAACCATCAGAAAGACAGCCGAAAACCTTGTTTATCAGGCATCCCTTGTGAAAAACAAACCGTATCAGCTGAACCAGCCGGAAGAAGCGAAGCTGCAGGAAGCCGAAATAAAGCCTCTTGCCATGGAAGCAGAAAGCTTCATTAATACCATGCTGGGAATCGGGGAAACGTCCACGGAGTATCTGAACAGCTTCGAGATCTTTGTAAATCAGAATGAACAAAGGCTCATTACTTCAGAAGGGATCGATATCACCCAGTCCTATCCGACATCCATGCTGGATCTGGTCGTAAACGCCAGAAAAGAGGAGCACGAGATAGAGTTATACAGGCTGTATAAACTTGGTTCCTGTGAACCGGAGCAGATAAAAAGAGATGTGGAAGAACTTCTTCGGTTTGGGAAAGACAGGCTGCTGGCAGTCAGTACGCCGCAGCTGGAGCATACTCCGGTTTTGCTTTCCACAGATGCCGCGCTGTCTGTCTATGAATATTTCCTCAGCAATCTGGATGCAGCATTTCTGGTCAGAGGCATGAGCAGTTACGAGATCGGAAAGCCTATTGCAGAAGATATCAAAGGGGACAGGATCACGATCAAAACGGCTATAACGCTTCCGGGATCTCCCTGTAATTTTGCCTATGACGAGGAAGGCGCTGTGATCAGGGATGAAGTGCTCATGGAAGAGAGCGTCCCGAAAAAGTTTGTCGGAAGCAGAAAGTTTTCGCAGTATTTAGGACTTGAAGACTCATTCATGGTATCAAACTGGTGCGTCAGCGGAGGAAGAAAAAGCGCGGATGAATTAAGGACCGGGAAATTCCTGGAGATCGTTGAATTTTCCGATTTCCAGGTGGACAGCATGACAGGAGATATCTTCGGCGAGATCAGGCTTGCCTACTATCATGACGGTGAGGGAGCTGTTACGCCTGTCAGCGGCGGTTCTGTTTCCGGCAGTATGTTGGACAATATTGCTCATCTGCAGATGTCCAGGGAAACAAGGCGTTACGCAAATGCCGAGATCCCGTCCGTTACAAGATTGGAAAATGTCGTCATAGCAGGATAAGCCCGTCTGGAGGGACAGCGATGTATTATCTCATTAAGAAAACACTGGAAGAATGCAGCCTGCAGGAATGCCTTACCCATGAAAGCCAGTATGTTGCCATACTCACCACCGAGCAGTGGGAACGGGAAAAAGATTCCTTTGATCTGGGGATTGATATGGATCTGAACCTGAAAGAGATCCATAATACAAAGATCGAGGTCAATATTGACTCTCTGACCGGTACCTTTCTGATCCCGGACCGCAGCGACCTGTCCGGCGAAGAGTCCAGGTTTGCCTTCGCTTTGGATGAAAAGGGGATCATTTTTATCGATGATTCGGACACCGCCCGGAAGATCGTCGAAAGGATCAGAAAATCCCGCCAGTGGCAGCTGCCGTGCCTGGAGCGTTTTGTTTATGACTTTCTTGAGCAGATCGTCCATACGGACATGCGGATGATGGAAAAGACGGAAACAGAGTTGGAGCAGATCGAACGGAGCATTCTGGACGGGGCCGATAAAACGCCGCTGAAGCAGCTGAATGAGATACGGGGCGACATCCGAAAACTCAGGATCCATTATGAACAGCTGATCGACCTGAGCCAGGAGCTGGAGGAAAACGAAAATGATTTCTTCCAGGAGGACAATCTTCGATATTTCCATATGTTTACGAACAGAATGGCAAGGCTTCATGACATAGCAGCCTCCCTTCGGGATTACACGATACAGCTGGGCGATCTGTATCAGTCCCAGATCGACCTGAAGCAGAATCACATCATGACGATCCTGACGGTAGTAACGGCCATCTTTATGCCATTGACCCTGATCGTAGGATGGTACGGCATGAACTTCAAAAACATGCCGGAACTTGACTCACCCCTTGGCTATCCCCTGGTAATAGGCGTCAGCGTTGTCATTGTTGTCGTCTGCCTGATCTTTTTCAAGAAAAAGAACTGGTTATAGAAAGTGTAATGGAGTAAGCAAATGGAATTAACAGAATTACTGGAACATTTTAATCATGGAGATACGTTGGGAGAGGATCCGGAAGTGATCGAGCTGATGCGCTATTACAGCCGCGAAGCACAGAAGATCACCATGCAGATCAATACAAAATATCATGAGCCGGAAGAACTGGCGGAGTTATTTTCCAAGCTGATCGGAAAACCGGTGGGAAAAGCGTTCGGGCTGTTTCCACCGTTCTATACAGATTTCGGAAAGAATATCACCATCGGAAATCAGGTCTTTATTAACGCAGACTGCAAGTTCCAGGACCAGGGAGGGATCTTCATTGATGACGGCGCTTTGATCGGCCATGGGGTCGTGCTCGCTACATTGGATCATGACCTGGCGCCGGAGAAACGGCAGCAGCTTCATCCTGCCCCAATTCATATCGGAAAGGGAGTGTGGATCGGATCCAATGCCACAGTCACCAAGGGCGTTACGATTGGCGACAATGCGGTGGTGGCAGCAGGCGCTGTTGTCACCAAAGA
>R26__coassemble_689_pt1 | contig 19557 bp, 21 predicted proteins | sample R26__metabat2_high_PE_046 | metagenome-assembled genome bin R26
CATTTTTGCCCGAAATCAGGGGATTTTCGCTGCCAAAGTTGAAAAGTTCTGCAAGAGGAAGCTGGTGTTTGATCATGTTGGAGATAAAATGGACGGTAAATGCGAACAAATGCTAAATAATTACCCACAGCACAGCCATAAGGAAAACTCCGAGTTAGCCGGTTCAGCACCAGGATCGGTTCCATGGGTTTCTTCGATCATACTTCGGAAGTCATTTACTATAAAGCGGGTCAGGCCTGGTAAGATCAACTCCCGGGATGTCAGCGTTTCCCCGGAGAAGTTCTTTTCGCACGTGCTCACGGATGGTGCGGTCAGGATGATTCTTCATGATCTCTATGCAGAATTGGTCCTGCAAAGACAAATCCTCCGGTTTCCGGAATCCAAAGACCAGATCGGCTGCGGAAAGATCCCCAAAGATCATCTCTGTGATCAGTGTGGTACTATTGATCTTGACGGATAACGCTTCCTTGGTCTGGGCATCCGATGTCCAGCTCCCCGCATAGGCAATGTATGCCGGATTTTCCAGCTTCTTCGCATGCCACCATCTGATAGCCTTTCTCGGATGCTGAAGGCTCAGGAATAAATGCAGCGGATCGCTGTCCACCAAAGCCGCGTCGCCGATCCTGTCCCGTACGGCATCGTCTTCTGAAATAAGGTCCAATGCAGTCTCCGACAGGTTCAAAAAGCAATTCTCCTCCCACGCCTGCCTTTCCTGTGCGTCCATTTCTTCGTATGCTTCCGGGTAGCGGGAGCCCATGGCATGCAGACGGTCCGTGCAGATCCTCCTGGCTCCATACACATACCGCCAGCCCAGCATCAGTAATTCTTCATTCTCACAGTAAAGCAGCATATGCACCTTATTATTGTCATTTGGATCTGTCAGGATCGTTCTTGCAATAAAGGCCTTGTCTCCTTCAAGAGACTCATGCAGATTCAGGATCATGGCAGTCCGGGCGGGATTCTGTAAATGTGAACTGAGCGCATACTGATAATCCCTGTTCCGGATCAGACGAGCCGCTTTTTCCCGGATGGAAACCATATCCGGATCCCTGTCGGTATTGCATGCGATGTCATACAGTACACTGTCATCGGTGCATTGCTCCAGCATAGCTTTGATCTGCGATACATCCATAACATTATTCCTCATTCATCTAAATAGACGATATCTTTCCCCATGAAATGCTTTTCAAAATCCGGAGAAAGCTGATTTCTATGGACATAGATCGTCAGATTCGGACAGTTATGAAACATCTCCGGCCTGACTTCATCTACTGTCTCGGGGATCTTGACGGTCTTCAGATTCGGGCAGTTTCTGAATCCTCCGAAAAATGGTCCGGCAATGATCTTCCCCGCCTGATTCAGATCAACCGATTCAATAAACAGGCGGCATCTGTCAAAGGAACTTGTTCCGATGATCCTGGCAGAACGAGGTACTGTGATGTTCTTTTCTGTACCAAAGTATCCTTTTAACAGACCGTGTTCGATATCAAATCCGTCAACACGCACCAGATCACCGTTGGCTCTCTTTTTGGCGTCCTCCGGAGAGTCGTCATATATTTCCTCTTTTATCGGATCCGGCTTTGCTGCCGGAGACGCTGTTTCCGTTCTTTTCAGACCGAACCGGGTAAACGCTTCTATATATTTATACTCGTATTCATCTTCTGTCATTTTGTACTTGAGGATCGCCTGCGTAGAGCCGATCCTAAGCTTCAGACCGCCCTTCAGTTCGGTTTCTTCCAGATGAATGGCCAGGAACGGTTTGTTCTCATCCAGAGCAAAGTTGATCTCATTCAGCACGTTTTTTCTCGGCGCAGAAACGGGAGTGATCATGACCACGAAAACACTGCATCTTTCGAGCGCATCCGCAATCTCGTCCGTCCATTCGCTGCCGGGCGAAATCCCCTCGTCGTACCAGACATGGAATCCCGCCTCGTTGAAGCGCCGGATCTCAGCGAAAACCTTGTCCTTATCATTATGCGCATAACTCACAAAGATATACGGTTCATCACCGCGATAAGCCGGGTATGGCAGCCGCCCCACTCCCGGCACCAGCCTTGTCTGCATATCCTTACGGTCTTCCATTATGATCCTCCTTCCTGCTTCCTGGTGACGGCTTTGATTACTTATTTATTGATTATGCATCTGCGTTTTCGAATGTGTCAACCGGATCGTTTGCCCCGGTGCGTCGTCGTGTTCTTATTTCAGAGATAATTAAATATAAGAACTACTCAGGTTAATCAGCGCTCAGCAGGGATCTTGTCAATCCGTTGCCGATACGAGCATCACCACATATCGGTTCAGGCTCCTGTCATAGACGCTCCAGCAGCATGCGCCATACCATTCATGCCCGGCATCAAAATAATCTGACCAGTCCGTCGTCCATTCATAAATGTCCAGCTGATCCGTACCGTTTGGAAACAGGACCTCGTTCACCTTTTTGAAGTCCTCCGGTTTGTTGTTTCTGCCATGCACCGGTTCCATCAGCGCATACCAGTAGGGAACCGTCGTTCCACAGTTATCGTCATTCGGCTGCCACTCGGCGTCATACCAGACATTGCCGTAATAATCGGTCTTTACAATATTCGGGCAATAGAAAAATACCTGTAGATCCAGTGGTGACGCCTGCGCCTGATCGAGATCATAAACCAATGGGGACAGCTGATCCGCAAATGTGTCACCCCAGCTTATTCTGGCTGTTTCCTGATCCTCTATGCTTTTTTTCACCAATCCGTCAAAAACAAAGCGCAGGGCTTCCCTATGGGATGGCAGCCCTTCATAAGGCTGATCATCACATAGCAGATGATAGTCAACCTCGCCGACCAAATGCTCCTCGCTGTTCGGATCATATTGTTTTGCAACATAATAGAACACGTCATTTTCTATTTCATGCATAGTAAGCCTCGATCACACAAATATGTTTTGAGATATTTTATAATGCATTGTCTGGTATGCGCAAGATATTAACCAGAGGGCTGCAGAATATTTCAGGTTTGGCAGTTTCTGGGCCTGTGGCTGCAGAACATTTCAGGTTTGGCAGCTAAATCTGCAGGAAAAATCAACTTTGGCAGCATTTTTGCCCGAAATCAGGGGATTTTCGCTGCCAAAGTTGAAAAGTTCTGCAAGGATGGCCTAGCATCCAGGCGCGGGGGAGATTAATTGGACGGTGCAGTTGGCGTGAATTCAACATTTCTCAGATTTTACCCTCCACACCCTCAGGCATCCGTGGACGGTAATTTACCAAAAACCCTGAATTCCCTATATAAATACCGTCCACACTTCACAGGAGGTGTGGACGGTAAATGCGCAAGAATATTGATTTTTCTAAATGTATACCCGCCAAAGCCAGAGCGACTCCCGGCACTCAAGCAGCGGCTCCCAGCGATCAAACTTCCCCCTCCATCCCCATCTTCACCGTCAGGTCATGGAGGCTCTTGTCGTACTGCGCCTTTGAAATAGCGCCGTGCTCCAGGAATGTATCAAGAGTTTTCTTCTGCTGGAAATACAGTTGCTTATTCTTTGCCTCGTGATCGAGGACGGACCAGTCAGAGCATCCCCTCTCCATATCCATATCCACATCCTCCTGCCAGGAAAGCTCAGTCAGGTCGAGATCGACCTCCAATTCCTGCTTTCCATAAGGCGGATAATCGTTATAACAGCCGCCAAATGCATATGCCGGTTTTTTCAGCGGGATAAACCGCTTTCTCTTCAGGTCCACAAAGCAATAATAAAAGCCGCCGACTTCCCGGCATTTGCTGCTGACGCCCGGGAACATCTTGTCCAGCTCTCTTATCTCTTCAGCCGTGAACTGAACAAAGTAGTCTGCGTCCGTTATTCTTTTGCTGATCCATTCAAATGTTTTCATCCGATTTTCAAATGCAATATCTCAATACAGTTCCTTCAGCACCATCACCGTGATCCCCGGATTGTCACCCGGGATGATCCGTTTGATCTTCGGCTCGTATTTATACTCGTCGTAGATCATCGTCCGCAGCTTCGTTCCCCGGTTATATCCGTGGATCAGCTGCAGCTGGTAGGTGGTGGGGCCGGCATTTGCCAGAGCCCGGTCGATCACTTTGATCGCTTCTTCCTGTGTCAGACCGTGCAGGTCGATTTTTACAAATGCATCACTCATATGGAATCCTCAAACGTTTTGAAATGATAAATGCGGGCCAGAGCCTACCTGCAGTTTATTTCAGGTTTGGCAGCATTTTCGATGTTGCCTGCAGAACTTTTCAGGTTTGGCAGCCAAATCTGCAGAAAAAATCAAGTTTGGCAGCATTTTTGCCCGAAATCGCGGGATTTTCGCTGCCAAAGTTGAAAAGTTCTGCAAGCAGCAACAGCCAAGGCAACGGTAAATGCAATAGGCTCACACAAACGTCCCCAGCTCTTTCGCTTCCGCCTTATACCCCAGCCACTTCAGCACATGTTGGATGTAGGTGTCCCAGAAGAACCAGTCGTGTATGCCTTCGCCCTCTTCATAGGTAACGTCGGCGCCGGCATCCTTAAGCGCTTTTGCGATGGAGCGATTTGCCTCCAACAGCACATCCTGAAGCCCGCAGGCGACATAAAAGGAGGGGAAATGCCTGGCCGGGTCATTTTTCAAAGCCTCGATCAGATAGCGGGGGTTCCGGTCCGAGTCTCTTGTTTCTTCAATGTTGCCAAAGTTCCGGACCTCGCCGATGGTATTACCCTGTGTTTCGACCCAGTCAACGGGGTATTCGTAAATATGTAATGCGCCGGAAAGGATCGCCGCTTTACCGAAGGTCTCGCTGTATTTCAGGGCGTTTCGGCAGGCGCCGAAGCCTCCCATGGAAAGACCGGCCAGATAGGTATCTTCCCGTTTGCGGGAAAGCGGGAACAGCTCCCTGGTCACATCCACAAGTTCCCGGCCGATGTATTCGCCGAAATCCCCAAGGCATCCATCCTTTACCAGGATGTCCATATAAAAGGAATTCTCGCCGGAAGGCATGACGACAGCAAGACCGCTCTCCTCCGCCCACAGGCGGATCCTGGTATTGCTGAGCCAGCTGCTGCAATTATCCGTGAGGCCATGAAGAAGATACAATGTGGGATACGGCCCCTTAAACCGCTCCATGGGAATGATCACATTCACAGGGACCATTCTCTTTAATGTTTCGGATCTGAATTCCATCTGCAGCAGTGCCATAAGTACCTCCTTTTATTCATGCAACTCAAGCGGCAGCCCGTCCGGGTCGTGGAAGAACGTCATTTTCTTCCCGGTGTATTCATCCATCCTGATTGGCTCCGTTGCAATCCCGACCGCCTTCAGGTCTGCAACGCTTTTTTCAATGTTCTCCGTCCGGAATGCCAGATGCCGCAGTCCACAGGCTTCCGGATACGATGGCCTGGCCGGCGCGTCTTCCTTACCGAAGATCTCCAGTTCCAGATCGCCGCAGCGAAGATCCAGTTTCCAGTCACCACGCTCCGGCCGGTAGTTTTCCCGGATCACTTCGAATCCAAGCTTGTTCACGTAGAACTCCCTGGACACTTCATAGTCAGATACGATGATCGCGATATGATGAACGGCTTTTAACATCTTTCACTCCACCTGATGGTTTTTAAACTGTATTACCTGATTATACTGTTCATGCAGATCGATAACCTGTTCAATAAACGTGCTGTAATCAATCTCATAAGTCCTGCTCCGGTAATCCGACAGCACATGACTCAGGCATTCCATTCGTCCATCCCTGTAAACAACCACATTATCATACATGCCGATATTATCGTAATACCCTGCATTATGGCCACTGGCTATTTCACCAACGGACATATAATCCGTATAAAGCAGGAACTCAACGATATACTGCACTCCGTCAAAAAACTCCGCCTGTTTCTCTGCGAGATCATCTTTTATGCATACGATCCTGACGCCTCGGATATCCAGAAGATACTCCTCGTCCGGATTTTCTTCCTCCCAGTAAATATCGTTCCATTTTTGGACAAGCACATCGATCGCCTGATCGACAAGCTCTGCATATGCCGTTTCACCCTTCAGTTCCGAAAGGACCCCGCTCATCAGCTCATCAAGTATAGCTGCGCCACTCTCGTCGCAAAATTCAACATAAATAAAATCTCCGTTATACTGGAACAGATCCAGATACCAGTGAGAACTTTGTTGTTCCGGAGCCAGCTTCACCAGCGTATAGTCTCCTTCTATCCTGTCAATTACCGTTCTGTCTTCATTTTCATATAAGGTTTCTACCTTTTCCAGCATTGCCGCAGCACTCTCACTGTCAGCAAAACGATACCCGAATATCTGCGTCTTGCTGCCCTCCAGGCCCCATGTTTCTATCAGGGAATCATACAGTTCTCCGCAGTCAAAATCTTCAAGAACTTCTTTCTTTGTACTTTCTTCCAGGTAATAACCTCCGGTAGAATCAAATCCGAACTGAGCTGCATATTGCTTCCAAGATTCCATTCTCAATGGATCCTCAGCAGGTTCTGCATCGGAGGCAAATGCTGTTGCCGGAACCAACATCATACAAATGATCATTAGTATAGAAAGAATCTTTTTCATATATTCATGCTCCTTATCCTTCCAGATACATCTCCCGCATACACTCGATATCCTCCTGCGTCATCCGAAGGCCTTCGCGCAGGAACGTTTCGACGTCCCCGTATCTTTGCTCCACGGCATGATAAAAAGCATCAATGTATTCCCGTTTGGCGTAGTACAGACACTCCAGCGCTTCGTAGGAGACCTTCGTCCCGGCGGGCACTTTCTGGGTGACATGCTGTATCATGGTTTCTTTGCCCTCAGACAGATAATCGTTGGTCTTCATGTAATCGGCAATGATATCTTCCCGGGACACGCCCAGGATCTCTTCCACCAGGACAGCGCCGATCCCCGCCCGGTCCTTGCCGCCGGAACAATGCCACAGGACTGCTCTGTCGTGCCGCTCCAGAAGGATCTTCAGGAACCTGCCGTACTGGGAAACGACGAAGTCATTCATCACAAAACTGGTATAGATCCCGGAAATGATCTGGATGGCTTTCACCGGATCATCGACCGTTTTGGACAGCATTTCCTGTTCCGAATTTACAGCTCTGGTGACCCTTGCTGCCAACTGGTCAAGCAACGGAAGATCGATAAAGGTTACCCCCTTCAGCGGTGTATCCGGATGCTCCAGTCTTTCTGCCACATCCCGGAAATCCACGACGGTATCAAGAAGCTCAGCCAGCTCTTCCTGGTCATGAACGCTGAGATCGGACAAGCGGGCGCTTCGGATGAGCCTGCCGCTCTTGATCCTTCGTCCGCCCGCCGCAGGCATTCCTCCCAGATCCCGGGTGTTATGCAGTGTTTCAAATGTCAACAATTGGCTCATAACTACTCCCATTCCACTTCCTTGTACAGGGCGATTCCTTTGTCTTCCGCCATTTCGCCCAGCTTCGGAACGATGGTCGTAAAATGCTCTGACGCATTATGCTTTTCAATCGCTTCCTGATCTTTCCAGATCTCGATCATGGCAAACATGCGCGGATTCGTAAGGTCCTGATTCAGCGTATAGGTGATGTTTCCTTCTTCTGCCGCGGAAGCCGCCACCAGGTCTTTGGCTCCGGCCTTATAGAGCTCTTCCATTCCTTCTTTTACCAGTGTCCAGGCAACGATCTTGATCATAGTCAGCCTCCTTTTCTTTGTAAAACATTATACAAGATTCTTTATCTCACGTTCATACACCTGATACGTGCGCTCATCAAACAAAACCCAGGTCACTTCATCGATCGCTCCGGGATGCTCTTTCACAAACCGATCCACGGCCTTTACGGCTACCTTGGCAGCCTGCTCTACCGGATAGCTGTAGACGCCAGTAGAAATGGAAGGAAATGCGATCTTGCGAATGCCATTTTGGACTGCAACCTGTAAAGAATTCGCATAACAGGCAGCCAGCAGCTCTGCTTCTCCATAACCGCCTCCGTGCCAGATGGGACCCACCGTATGGATCACATAATCGCAGGGAAGCCTATAAGCCTTCGTGATCTTGGCTTCTCCGGTCCGGCATCCATGGAGGGTCCGGCATTCTGCCAGCAGCTCAGGTCCCGCCGCTCGATGGATCGCGCCATCTACTCCGCCGCCTCCCAAGAGAGTCTGATTGGCGGCATTTACGATCGCCTGCACGGTTGTTATTTTGGTAATGTCACCTTTGATTGCGTTAAGCATTGCTCTGTCCTCACTTTTTTTTCGTTCTTCCAAGATCACCCATAAACCCTTCGCGCATTCTCCAGGTAGATCTGCTCATTTCCGACCGCATCATCCATCTGTTCTGCGAGCTTCCTGCAGAGCGGATGCGGGGTAAATGTGCCGTCGCTTCCATACAGCAGATGGGACTCCGGGATCCCGAGGAGCTTCAGGTTCGCGATCTGTGTCGGAAGCACCATGCCGGCAAGATCGTAATACAAGCCCTGTAAACTTTGCCTTGCGTCCAGATCCGCAAAGTCCGGCAGGATTGCCGAAAGCCCGCCAAAACGGTCTGCCAGGACCGGAAGGACGGATCCGCCATGGGGGATCACAAAGCGAATCTCCGGAAACTTCTCAAATGTCCGGTTCAGGATCATGTTGACCACCGTCCTGCTTGTATCAAAGAAGAATTCCATTAAAGGAAACGGCAGCTTTTCGCAGACCCTGGGAGGAACTGCTCCCGGCTGCGTGGGATGCAGGCTGACAACGGCATGGACCTTGTTCAGTTCTTCCATAACCGGATCCAGGACCGGATCGCCCAGATAAGTGCCTCTGGAATTGGTCATCAGACAAAAGCCATGGATCCCCAAATGTTCGCTGCAGCAGCGCACCTCCTCAATGGACTCTTCGATCTCCGGAAGGGGAAGGCTCGCCATGATGCCAAACTTCTCCGGATAGGCTTTCATCAGCTCCGCTCCAAACTCATTGCATCCGCGCGCAGTCTCAGCGGCTTCCGCTTTATCGCCCATATGCAGATGCGGGGAAGAAACGGAAAGATACGCCTTGATGATGGAAAGATCCTCCATATTCCGGAGGTGGGTTTCCACGCTCCACGCGGGCCGCGGCATTCCCCCGTCCAGATACTTCAAGCCCCTGCGGTCCAGCATGGCATTGTAAGCCGGGGGCAGATAATGCGTATGTACATCAATTCGATCCTGTAGTTTTCTCATAGTCTTCCTCATCCTTATAATCGACGACTTCGTCATCTTTCAGGTATGCCCCGAGATCGGGTGATTTTTGAAATAATGTCATTGGATACATAAACTGAATTATATGATTACCAGATATCCCAAATGCCTGCTTCACCGGCATCATCTGCCACAACATAAAAGATGATCTGATCATCCTTTGTCCTGCTTAAAGTCGTAAATAAATAGGCGGTTACCTTATAGATCGCAACTTCATCGGCCGCCCACCAGAACAGATTCTCCTCTTCAGACCCCTGCGCATAACCAGGATTGTTCTGCAGATGTTCAATGTCGGTAATGTCGATATCCAGATACTCATTGCCAAATGCAGGATCATTATCTCCGATCCCAGTATTCAACGAGCTGTCCGCTTCCAGTCTCGGCCGATAAAAACACGTCATTGCTGCCGGCACGTCATTTTTCCGCACAGCGGTAATAAACCCATTCAAAAGATCTGTGATTTCCTGCTCTTCCATTCCGGCAGAGGTCGTTTCACCAGGCACAGAAATATCAGAATAATACAAAGCACCCATCAGATACGAAGATGAATCATCAAATGTTCTGACACTGAATCTCGGATAGCCGTTTTTATCATTCACATAGGCTAAAGTGTATTCGAAATAACCGGAATCGGACCAGCGGCGCGTCTCCACCGGCAATCCAAGTTCATTGAATGTCCTTTCAAGTTTGCCTGTCACCGAGCCATTTTCGGTCCATTCCCTCTCAGTCAGGTTCGCTCCCGACTCATCAAAAATACACCTGACTCCATAGATGATATCCCCCTCATCATAAAAATGATCGATCATTATCTCACGTCTTCCGAGCACTTCTATTTCGAATGCCGGCACATCCTCATCAACATCCTCATAGGCAGCCACATCCACAAACCATTCCGCTTCCTCGAATGCTCCGGTCTCATCGCAATAAATGGTCATTTCAGTCGGATAAGTAAGATCGTAGAAATAATCTCCCGACAGCTGCAGGCTCATCATCCTGAGAGCCCCGCTGTCATAGTATTCATAGGTCCAGGTATAGGCGCAAGGAGCATCCGGATCCAGTATCCTGTCCTCAACAGAATGGATTGTACCGTCCGGATTATACTGATACTCACAGATCTCATCCTTCCACAACTCTGTCATCAGACGATACATCTGTGTATTCGCCGGATCCCTCCATTCCTGCTCATCAGGCTTGTTCGGATCCCTCCACTCCTGGTCTTCAGGGTTTTCCGGATCCCTCCACTCCTGGTCTTCAGGGTTTTCCGGATCTCTCCACTCCTGGTCTTCAGGGTTTTCCGAATCTCTCCACTCCTGGCTTGCAGCAGAAGGAAACGCGCCGCAGCTAATGACTGCAGCACATAGGAGCATTGCCAGCATGCAGTTTATAAAGCAGTTCTTTTTCTTCATATTGCGACCTCACTTCTGCATCACTTCCATCTACTGTACTGATGTATCAAGGTTCACGATTCTCAACCGTTCACGCAGTCTGATGCAGCATAATCCAATAGTATCGCCCGTTCCGTTCCATATAGATGATGCCTATGCTCTGAATATACTCATCCGGATCATCAACAGAGATGCCATAATCGCCGTATCCGTAATCGGAATGCCAGATCTCATCTGTCTGGACATTCGGATCAAACGGGCCGAACTTTGCTGATATTTCGTTCATAAAGGAAGAAAATTCCTGATAGGCCATATCCTCTTCCAGCACAAATTCATGCACAAATTCCATTAATGCTTCATCGGTAAACGCTGAACCGGTGCGTTCCTCCCATTTCCGGGCAAATTCCGGAAATGCAGTGCCGATATCTGTTGCGCCATTTTCCACTGCATCAAGGACATCATAGGCTTCCGGTACAGTGATCTCCCCGCGTTCCTCCTGGATCCAGTACGCCAGATATCCTTTTACATCAAATCCCTTAAAGAATTCCTCAAAACTGAGATTCCCATTGAGGCAGTCCGTATATGCCTGCAGCAATTCCATTTCGGAAGAATACCCTTCCGCCTCGGATGCAGGAGTATCCGGCACTGCAGTATCTGCACCTCCTGCATGGTCTTTTTCCGCATAGAGCTGGAAAATCTCGTAAAGGGTTATTTCCCCGTCAGCCCCTGCTTCTCCCTGCATGAAGCTCAGCAAATCGTCCACAGAAACCGATGTTTCTGCAAATACGGTCATGTTCGCCGATGCGATAACTATGATAGCTACGATGATTCCGATGATTCCACGTTTCATTGGTGTGCTCCTGTTTTTCTTAAATTAATTGTACGCAAATCGTTTATATTTCATTTATGTGTTTTCTTTTCTCCTACTAATCACAACAGCAGTTTTATAAAATACTCTTCGCTCGCTTTTTTCTACAACCTGTCTAATCTCTTCAGCCATATTAGGATTCATTTCTGTTATTCTGGCAATAGCTTCAAAAATAGCTGTATCGCCAAGATATTAGCATTCAAAAGTTCAGATTATATTCTTCCAGATACTCTCTCTTCTTGACCTCATCACGATAACATTCTTGAGACCTAATGAGTTCCTCTAAATATGCTTTGTGTTCAATGTATTCTGACCCACATAAAGAGTCTCGAATAGCCCCAAGATCAGTTATTCTACGATTAATCACTGGTATTTCGCTTCCAGACCAGCTTTCAGACATTGGCAATAAACGTAACTCTTTGAAGTGCTCAATATCATGATCACATTTAAGATATTCGGCAAGAACTTCTATTTTCCAAGAAGGATATACTGCCATAATGATATCCAGTAACTTGTTCACAAGTCCTATATTGCTTATGTTTTCATGTAACTTATTGAAAATCCATTCCTTTTTTCGGACTTCTAAAGGATCATTTTCAACAGGGGCAAACAACATATAGAAAATGCTATCAAGATAGAATGATGATTTATCAACCAGTTATATATAACAAGATATAGAATATAATTTCCTAAGCTTTGGTCCGCTATCCTAACGATTTCTTTTTCAAACCAATCGATGAGTTCAAGATCATATAATCGTTCAATGCTGTTAATACTATAATTATCACCTAAGTATTTCTCTATCAGGTTACTATAAAACTCATTTTCCTTGGTTCTTACAGCAGAAAAGAAAGCTATAATTCCTAGCAGTATTAGTTCATTCTTATCTATACCGACTTTGTCAATTATAGGATCATAGTAGCTTTTAAATATATCCTCAGCATTATTGATGGCAGGCAATCCTGATTCTATAGATCTCAGCCCGGCGAGCACAGCTAATCTTGCATTGCCTTTTGAAACTTGGCATATTTTGTTCAAGAATTCGTGATTCTGAATATTATAATTGTCCTTCAGAATACTTTTTATTTCACCATCCTTAAGCTGTCCTAAAGCAACTTCGTTAGTGCTCGAGTATTTTTTTACCTCAAGTGTAACCTGTTTTTTTGCATAATCTCTGATAGTAATAAGAGCTTTAACCTGAGCAGGTTTTTTAAGGTTAAAGCACTCATCAAGGGCATACTCAAACTGAGCCACTTTATTAGCATCATCAAATAATAAAAGATACTTCTTATTCTCATATAGATAATCATTGATAGTGTAAATCATTTTCTATGAATAAAAATAATATCCTTTGTTTTTCGCTTGTTGCCATCTCCTACCCCACCAACAACTTATTCGTTTTCTTCAGATATTTTGCCGGAATCGCTTCATCCAAATGCCAAATGATACTCATGGGCTTATTGCCTGAATGGCTCATGTAATTAGCGGTTCCCAGGAACGTATATGGCGCTGTGCCATACTCATCCTGCTTAAACTCACGAACAAACAGCAATACCTTGCTTCCCCGTTCTTTGTGATGGATATATCTCTGGCCGGTTGGTGTATGATCTGAAGTAGCATTCTGACTCTGCCAGTGGAACATTTCATCATTTATGGAATAGTCCTGGTACATAGTGGTCGGAGAATAGTCCTTATTTGCTTTATTAAGTGTAACCATGAAAACATCCAGCTGCTTCTCTGGAAGCCACTTCACACCCGCCTGTATATTGGATGGATGCATGTAGTCCATAGCCACCAGTAACTGATCCCGAGTATAGTTGCAATGAACATCCAACGGGCATGCAAATCCCAGATCTACCTCCGAATCAATAAAATCTATATGCTCCAGGTTATACTGCAATAGCTCCAGTACTTCATGAACCATTGTTGGGCTATTGACCAACTCTGCTATATGATCAATGGTCTCTTGGTTATTCCAGTCTGCTGACTGATTCCATATGGTAATATAGAACATCTGCATCATCCGCTTTTTCAGTTCATCCATGGCCCTGATCTGATCTATTGTAATCCCAGGCAAATTCTCGACCAAGAAATGAATCCATCTTCGAGAATCAATGGCTGCAATCTTTCCAAGATTTTTAGTGATGACCCCCTCCAATGGTTCCTCGAAATCTGTCCTTACTCCGGCTTCTGCACACAGTCTTGCAAAGGAGTAGTTCTTATAAATGGTCGACAGAGAAATATGATAATAGGAGACAAAGTTGCTCAAGGTCAGAGGCATCTCCGCATCCTCTGCAAAGGTCCGAATCTTCGAGAGCAGTCCATTCTTGTCACCAAAGGATTTTCTGATATTATCAAGGATAACTTCTGACGCTTTCTTTTCCAACTGTATATAACAGCCCTTTGGCAGAGACACAAATCCTCTCTTGATTTCCTGCTGCACGCTGTGATTGGTATTTTCTAGAAGGGCGGCGAATTTCTCTTCGAAGTTATATTTCCTGTTAGCTGCTCCAATGAAATCCAATACGGTCAGGCAGTCCTTCCCTTCACACAGCCTAAGTCCACGACCTAATTGCTGCAGGAATATCGTCAGCGATTCTGTGGGTCGTAAGAATAGGATGGTGTCTACCTCTGGAATATCAATACCTTCATTATACAGATCCACAACGAAGATGAACTTGATCTCCCCGGAAACAAGTTTTGATTTTGCGTTTTTTCTTAGCTCGCTACTTGACTCCGCTTCTAGCGAAATACTGGAGATCCCTTTGGAATTAAAATGTTCCGCCATGAACTGAGCATGTTCTATAGAAACGCAAAATCCCAACCCATGAACAGAATTGATATCTGTTACATAATGATTGATCGAATTGATGATATGATTGGCTCTTTTCTCCGCTACAAACCTGTTAGCGGTAAAAGCCCAGGAGAGTTCGGATTTATCATATCCTCCCCGGGTCCATTTGATCTCGGACAAATCTACATCGTCCGATACGCCAAAGTATTGGAACGGGCACAGCAATTTTCGTTCGATGGCCTCCGGCAAACGAATCTCCGCTGCAATACGTCCATCGAAATACTTTAGAACGTCCTTTCCGTCCATTCGTTCTGGCGTCGCGGTAAGACCAAGTAACACCTGCGGTTTAAAGTGTTCCAAAAGGCCTTGATAGGTCGGGGCTGCTGCACGATGGAATTCGTCTACCACAATATAGGAATAATAATCCGCAGGCAAAATCTCATATAATTTTTGCGAAGCCATGGTTTGGATCGAAATGAAGAGATAATCCAAATCTTGTGGTTTATAACTGCCCACGTATAGTTCACCGAAATTCGGATCTTTCAGAACCGCTTGAAATGCTTGCCGGCTTTGTTTTAAGATTTCTTCCCTATGAACAACAAAGAGCAGCCGGTTCTTCTGACCAGCATGCTCTTTGCAAAAACGGCGATAATCAAACGCGGAAACCAGGGTTTTTCCCGTTCCGGTTGCAGCCACCACCAGATTTTTATATCTTCCTCTTACGATGCGCTCTGCCTGGAGTGTATCCAGGATTTCCTTCTGATAGGAATAGGGGTGAAGGTCAAAGATGAACTCTCTGTTTTCATCTGCTACATGATATTTTTCAAGCTTTAGCGCATCTGCTAGCTTCTGATGTTTGGATTCATCGTAGAATTCAAATTCCGACGTGTTCCAATAGCTTTCAAAAGTGGCATCCACTTTCTGGATCGTGGAAAACATATCCTTTGCCGTCGCTTTGACATTCCACTCTAATCCATTGGACATGGCGGCATTGGATAAATTGGAAGAACCAATATAAGCAGTAGTGTATCCTGTATTACGATAGAAGACATACGCCTTGGCATGAAGCCTCGTGCGCTTAGTATCATAAGAAATTTTCAGTTTGGTGTTGGGCAGTTTAGCTAGTTCCTCTATGGCTTTGATCTCGGTAGCTCCCATATATGAAGTGGTGATGATTCGCAAGCTGCCGCCTCTGCCAGTAAATTCCCGCAGTTCATTGATGATCAACCGCAGGCCGCTCCATTTGATAAAAGAAACCAGCATATCAATGCGATCCGCAGTCGCGATCTCTTTTTTGAGTTCGGAAAACATCTGCGGTTCGTGCACAGCACCGGTGAACAGACTGCTATGAGCAATGGAGGTTTCGGGCCGCTCAATATCTTTGGCTTTCTTATTGCCAATCCTCACCATCGGATCCGACTCGGAAAGCAATGCCATCAACTGCTCCGCATCTTCGGTCACTGCCAATTCTTCCAGGTCTTCCCCGGATTCTCCGGACAGCACATTTACAATCTTATTGACCAGATTGATCTGTGAGGAAACATCATCGCTATCAGCAACTCTGTCCAGTGCTGTTTTAATGATATCGGAAATATAACCTGTCAGAATCCCTGAGGCTTCTGCGGAATCGATTTTGACCGTGTGCTTCCTTTCTTCTGGAGTGTCGGCCAATTCCGTTTTTATTTCTTGATTGATGACTTGCTCATATAAGCCCGGTTTAAGCATAGTTGTCACCTCTATAGTTGATTATATTTCGCCGCGCTTCCCTTTGCTTTCTCCACCGGATATTTCGCTTCGTTTTTACACATCTTAGCGTTCACGATTTCATCGACATCCAATCCAAGCTTGTCCAGCATGTCCTGGCAGTAGACGATGACATCTGCCAGCTCTTCTTTCACATGCTGTATATCGTAATCCGTATTACTCCACTGAAAGCACTCCAATAGTTCTGCTGCTTCGATCACAATGGATTTTGCAAGATTTGCCGGTGTATGGTACTGTCCCCAATCCCGGTCCTCCGAAAACTTTCTGATTCTGTCGATAGTCGCCTGATTCATTTGCATTTATCCTTTTAAGTTATATATGGCCCTATTATATACTAATTTCATCAATAATCATACATTTTCCCATCCATCATCAGGATTTCCCCGGACGCTGCGATGATCACCGCTAGAGTCTCTTTATGAAAGACCGGCTCCAGTGTATCCTGCTTTGTGATATAGATGAGAAGGTACTTCGGGTAGACCCTATTATCAATCAGATATCCTGCATAATCCATTGCTGCCTGTGGCTCGGCAAACCCGGCAACAAACTTGCCACTCTTTATTTGCCGGATACTTTTTCCCGCATAAACCAGGTAGTATACATTCTGCTTCTCTTTTGTCTTTTCCATAGTCTGTCCTCCTGCTGCCTTACCGGATTTCCCATACTACGGTGACAGTTTCCGAAGCATCGATATCATCCGGTTCCAGATCCATATCGTATGCACCGGCTTTCTCATATGGAACCGACTCGCAGAATTTGGTTCCCAGGCCCGGGGTGACCAGTTGGATCTCGCCCCAGGAATAGTCGATCATCTGGATCTCGCCCAACGCTACGCCTGCTGCCTTCGTCAGCACTTCCGCTTTGATCCTGGCATCCTCTATGGCCTTTCCGAGCAGTTCATTTTTTGCTTTCTCCGGGTCGGAAACCGTAAAGCAAAGATCCAGCTGTGGTTTCCCCTGACAATGGGCCAGGGCATACAAGACCCTTCCGAGTAGTTCGTTATTCCTGGCAAATTCCAGCTTCATGCGATGATTATATTCGTACCCCACAAAACGTTTTTTCCATTTCCCGTGTGTATCCTGATAGCTTTCATATACATCTGTAATGTCCAGTCGCAGTGTCTTCAGATCACTCTTCAGAAACCCCAGCGCTTCAATTGCTTCCGTCAGAAACGCTTTTTTCTTTGCAGATTCCTCCAATGCTTTTGTATATTCCCGAAACATTTCCGACTGCGTAATCAGCAGCCTGACCGTATCCGGCTGCACGGATATATTACCTTTGCCTGTAATCCTGATGGTTCTGTCTGTCATGATGTTGCTCCTTTCTTTGATGTCCTTTTACCTATTTTCTGCCCGGCTCTGCCCGCATGCTAGCATCTTCAGTGTCCGATATTATGTACAAACAACCGTTCGAGCCTTGTTCGCAGGCAATTTCCGAGTGTATCTGTACTTGCTGAACGCATTATACACGTATTATAAAAAGCAGTGGTCGCCTGACGGGCGACCACTGCTCCTTTTTTAAATTTTACAAAAACCGGCTTCGTTACCAGCTATACTTTCCTGTCGAATCATTCAAACAGATCCCGTCCGTTCAGTGTTTCCACATTACCAACATCGTGCTCCACACAATCCCAATGCTCAGCCAACAGGCCATCCTGCAGTCTGTAAATGTCTGCGACCTTGTTGATCATACCATTGGCATTGCAGATGCATTTGAAGAATACCAGAACTTCGCCGTCTTCATTTGCCAGGCATTTGTAGATCTGCATCTCCGGTTCCAATGTAAAGAAGAAGTCTGTGAATTCGATGAATCCCTGTTTCCCGTCGGCAACGGTTGCATTGTGCTGCATGTAGTCATCCCGCATGAATTCGTCCAGTTTGGATACATCATGAGCGGTAAATACGTCGTTGTTGAAGGCGACAACCTTGTCGATATTGGCGTTCTGGGAAGCAATATCCGGGGTCGGGGTATTGGATGCCTCGGTCGTAAACAGATCTCTTCCATTTGCAGTTTCCACCGCACCGACATCATGTTCTACGATGTCCCAGTGCTCAGCCAGCAAGCCGTCCTGCAGACGATAGATATCAACAACCTTGTTGACCATGCCGTTGGCTTCGCAGGTACATTTGAAAAATACAGCGACTTCATCATTGTCGTTGGCAAAGACTTTCAGGATCTCCATTTTCGGCTCCAGTGTAAAGAAGAAGTCTGTGAATTCGATGAATCCCTGCTTGCCGTCTGCAACGGTTGCATTGTGCTGCATGTAGTCATCCCGCATGAATTCATCCAGTTTGGATACATCATGTGCGTTAAAGACTTCGTCATAGAATCTGGTCACTACTTCAATGTTCGCAGCACGTTTCGCCTTCGCTTCCGCATCCGGGTCTTCTTCTGCAGCAAATGCTGTCAGTGTGAATGACAGGGAAAGCATCAGGCACAGTACGATTGCCAATACTTTTTTCATTGTTTCTACCTCCGTTTTATGCATGTGTTGATTACTCCGGTATCTGTATAACGCTTTGTACAGATATCTGCTTTACACTTCAATCATAACGGAGGGAAAACAAAAGAAGAAGTAAGAAATAGAACAAAAGCAGCAACCTTTTGGTTGCTGCCCGAATCCCATTTAGCAGGTGAAGGCCCTTAATCATCACCTGTTTCTGCTGTTATACCGAAACTATTCCGGATTTCTTGTGCAATAGCATCATATTTATGGTCTGTCCACAAAATGACGGTTCCCATTGAATGGTTCTCTTCAGCAGCTTGAAACGGAAACATTTTGACCTTATCCTTCACGTCTTCCAACAACATCTGATGGATCAGTGCCACACCTTGGTTCGTCACCAGAGCCAGTTCAAGTTCTCTCGGATCGGGGACATATTTGATCTTTTTCGGATAGAAATGATTTGCCTCGAAATCCCTTTTTTGTCTGCTAACAACTTTCTGCGAATATGAAGCATCGATCATGATGAAGGTTTCTTCCCCCAGATCCTGAAGTTCCAATCGATCTGCCTGCGACAATGGGTTCTCCATTGAGACAGCGATCACGGGATTTTCCGGATGGGGATCGATCATTGAGAACAGGTATCTGTCAACATGCTCGACCGTCAGATACAGGAGGATCGCAAGATCGATCTCTTTTGTATCCAGCATACGACAGAGTTCTTCCGGTGAACCGATCCGATATTCGAACGCCAGCTGTTGTTTAGGGGTGGCACCATTTGTAAAAACAGAAATGGAATTGCGTAGGATCTGAGTCGTGTTCTGTAATCCGACATGAAGGACCTTCTTCTGCTCCCTGGCAAGTCCCTCTGCAAGAAAAATAGCGTTTTCATGCCTCCGAAGGAGCTCTTTCCACGTATCATACAGAATCTCTCCGGCTTTGCTTAGTTTCAGAGATCCGCCTGCTTTTCGATCAAGCAGAGCAAATCCGAGTTCGGTTTCTACCGCTCGAATCTGTTTACTGAGCGCTTGCCGGGATATATACAGTTTTTCGGAGGCTTTCTGAAAACTCCCGCAGTCAACGGCTTCCAGAAAATACTTGATCTGGCTGATCGTCATGGCTCTCCCTCCTTGGA
>R26__coassemble_691_pt1 | contig 19514 bp, 17 predicted proteins | sample R26__metabat2_high_PE_046 | metagenome-assembled genome bin R26
GATCACGATCACTTCTTCCCCGACCCTGGAAACAGGACACAGTTCTTCATGGAAAGCATCCAATGTGGTCACGATCGTGCATGGTATGTCTTCACAGATCCTGCGGATGACTCTGGAACGCTGTTCGGACAGATAGCTTCCCTGAATATCGGCTTTATGGAACAGGGGATCCAGCGCCGGATACAGCAAAACATTTTTTTCATAGGCTGCATAGCTGCCCAGGATCTCGGAGGTATTCACTTCATCCCTGGCGATCAGGACAGTATACGCAAAATCCTGTGCCAGTTCGCTGAGCATATGCTCCGTCTGGGAAAGAACACAGCCTTCCAGCTGAACACACCTTCCCCGTTCCAGATCCTGCTTCACGATATTCAGCTGCGGTATCCTGTCAATGATCTTCATGAATTAAAATGGTTCATAGCGTGATCGGCGCCGTTTTCGATCACATCCCTGGCTGCCAGGGCAGCTTTTTCGCAGGCTGCCTCGATCAGCTTTTTTTCTTCCCCCTCCGGCCTGCTGAGTACGAAATCCGCCATATCCATGTATTCCGGCGGTTTTCCGATCCCGATCCGGATACGGACAAATTCCTGGGTCCCGATCATTTTGATGATATCCTTCATCCCGTTATGTCCGCCGGCAGATCCGCTCTTCCGGATCCTGATCTTACCCGGTTCCAGATCGGAGTCATCGTAGATCACGATCAGGTGCTCCTTGTCTATCTTGTAAAAGTGCATCAGGGACTGAACAGCCTGACCGCTGAGATTCATAAACGTCTGGGGTTTGGCCAGGATCACTTTTTCCTGTCCCTCAAGACCCTTTCCGTAATGGGATTTATGGAGCGCCCGGTTTACTTTTATCGAAAGCATGGACGCGAGAATGTCTATACTGTCAAACCCTGCATTGTGCCTTGTGTGCCGGTACTGCTCTGTAGGGTTTCCCAATCCTGTTATCAGATACATGCATTTCCTCTTTTCATAAAATATATCAATTTATTATACCTCAATCTCTCCGCTTTAAAAAGCTCTGCCAATTATAATGTGACATTTTGTCCGATTTTCTTTTTTAATATTCATTTAGTTCATCGTTGTATTTTTAAGATACAAGTGTTATATTGTTAACAAAATATATTATAAGTGTTTATTTGCTATCTTACGGACTTTCTTTGAGCAACACTGAAGGAGTTTTTATGAATATAACAGATGTGAATGTAAGACTTATCAAGAAGGAAGGAAAAATGAAAGCGGTGGCTTCGATCACGATCGATAATGAATTTGTCGTTCACGATATCAAGATCATCGACGGCGAGAAAGGTTCATTTATTGCTATGCCGAGCCGCAAAGCACAGGACGGAGAATATCGGGATATCGTTCATCCGATCAACCAGGAGACCCGTTCATTTCTTCAGAACCTTATTCTGAACAAATACGAAGAAGTCGCCGCACAGGCTGCTTCCGAATCCGACTTGTAAAAGTTCTAACGGGTTTTGCAAAACATCAAAGCGGGACATCTTCGGATGTCCCGCTTTTACGTTGCAATGCGTCAAAGAGTTTCTTTTCCTATGCCCTTCCGTTATAGTCGTCGATCAGTTCCTTGATCCTCGGGGCCGGATCAAGAAGATCCGCAATAGAGGTATCATGGTTCAGCGTGTCGATCAGATAGGAGATGTATTTGTACATATCAACGCTGATATAGTAATCCCGCGCCAAAAGCTCCGGCATCTGATAGGTCAGGTTCGTGGTAAGGATCTTGTCAAAGATACCGTCTTCAAAAGCCTTATCGAACTTTTCCATTCCGTTGGTGAACAGTCCGAAGGTCGAGAAGATAAACACTCTCTTGGCGCCCCGCATCTTCAGGTCCTTTGCGGTATCGATCATGCTGCCGCCGGAAGAGATCATATCATCCACCACGATCACATCTTTGCCGGCAAGATCGGCACCCAGGTATTCATGGGCAACGATCGGGTTCATGCCGTTAACAATCGTGGAATAATCACGTCTCTTGTAGAACATTCCCATATTGATCCCCAGGACGCTGGCAAAGAACACGGAACGCTCGATCGCGCCTTCATCCGGGGAGATCATCATCAGATGATCCGGATCAAAACCGATGTCATTGACATGCTGGCACAATGCTTTCAGGAACTGATAGGAAGCCCTGATGGTATCAAATCCTTTCAGCGGGGAACAGTTGATGACCCTGGGATCATGGGCATCGAATGTGATGACATTGTCCACGCCCATCGCATACAGTTCCTGAAGTCCCATGGCGCAGTCCAGTGATTCCCTGGCTGTCCGTTTATGCTGACGGCTTTCATACAGGAAGGGCATGATGACCGTGATCCTTTTGGCTTTTCCGGCGATCGCTGCGATGATCCTCTTGAGGTCCTGGAAATGATCGTCCGGTGACATACAATTGGTCTTGCCGCAAAGGGAATATGTTACACTGTGATTGCATACATCAACCATGATGAAAACATCCTTGCCGCGGACGGAATCGTAGATAATGCCTTTTGCTTCGCCGGAACCGAACCTTGGGTTGTCAACTTTGATCAGATAGGAATCCTTTTTGTATCCGGCCAGGGCAAGACTGTCTTCATAATCGCTTTTTCTGTTCTTTCTCCAGGCTGAAATATAATCATCCACCTGCTTTCCCATTTCCTTGCAGCTGGCAAGCGCAATGAGCCCGAGCTCACCCACCGGAACGGTATTGATCTGAATATCTTCTCGCAGCATATTATCCCTCCAATTTCCTGATAATCCTGATATCTTCGCCCAACAGTTTTATAAATTTATATTTTTCCGCTATGCGGGAAAAAACCCGTTCTGAATAATTGGTCCGGATCTGTTCGATAGACAGATTCGTGGAAATGATCGTGTGTTTGTGTCGGAGCAACCGCTCGTTGATACAGTTGAAAAAGGCTGACTGGGTAAAAGAATTCGCGTATTCCGTTCCGAGATCGTCAATGATCAGCAGGTCGCAGGAAAACAGGTCCTCATCGGAACGTTCCTGACTGCGGCTGCCGAAAGCGCTGCCTGCCAGGATCCCAAACAGCTTCACTGCAGAAAGATAAATAACCGGATATCCTTTATCAAGGATCTCTTTGGCAATGCAGTTACATAAGAAAGTCTTTCCTGTGCCGGTCGCACCGGTTATAAACAGATTATCAGATGAAGACTCAAAATGCTTCACAAAATCCACTGCATATTCAAAGGCTTTTTTAGCGATACTGAACGGACTTTCCCCGTTTTCCTCCGGCAGAGGATCTTTTCGGTAGTACCGAAGATCGCAGGTCGCGAAATTTTCCCTCTCCAGTATCTCCCGGATATTGGACTGATCATATAAAAGGCTGATGATCTCCGTGCGGAAACAGCTGCATTCCCGGCCATCTATAAACCCGGTATCCCTGCATTTCTCACACTGATAACGGGGCTGCAGATCCTGCTCCGAATATCCGGCCTGTTCGAGAAGTTCCCTGCGTTTTAAGATCAATGCCTTTTTCTGTTCTTCAAGGACAGAACGGTCAAATGCCGTCCCTCTGATACGCATAACAGCCATATCCACAGAAAGTTCTGCGATACGGCTGTCTATAGAAACCAGTTCCGGGATCTCTTCTTCGATCTTCTTTACACGGTACCGGTATTCCCGGACAGCTTTCAGCTGTCTGGCATCATATTCTCTTAATAACTGCTGGTAAGCAGAACCCGAAATGCCCAATCAAAAACTCCTGTCAGTTCTTTCCGATCAGCTTTCTTTCAAGATCAGTATAATCATAGCTGCGCTGGGAAAAATTATTAAACGGACTGTTAACGGCTGTACCGGCGGATTCCCGTGACTGCTGCTTCTTCTCTTTCCTTCTGGCAGACATCTCAAATGCCTCGTCCAGTTTCCGGATATCTTCTGCACCGGAAACCCCGCTGCTCTTCCAGTTTTTCAGGATCGCATCCGTATACTCGAAACTGGGCTGATGCAGCTGATCCATGGTCTTATTACATGCAGCAAGGATGATGGGCATGTCAAACCCATAGGAAAGGGTCCATTTGGAAACATAGTCCGATTCCGTTTTCGTGGGCTTTCTGTTGTTCAGCCCAAACACATTCATAACATGATAACAGTCATCTGTATAGATGGCAGACATCAGCTTCGCTGCCTTCACGCTGCGGATCCCGCTCTCCGCCCACGCAAGCGCCGTTTTTTCAATATACCGGATACTCTTATGGTTCCTGGAAACACAGTATTCAAACAGATACTCGATCAGGTCCGCCGGGAACTTCAGTCCGTCGTACAGATATAACACGGTATTGGTATCCTGTCCTGTCAGGGACCTTCCGAGATATTTCTGGATGATATAGAATAACTGGCTGAGTTCCTCCTGTCCGGAGAACATCTGAATCTCGGATCTGGAATAATCCTTTTTCGCCGGAATGGAAGGATCGTCCGGAACCTTGTGTACCGGCTGCCCGGGGATCGGCGCATCCGTTACATTCAGGGTCAGCTTCTCCGGAGCCGGCTCCTCTACAGATCCGGGCACTTCTGTCAGGGAAACGATGTGAAGGGATGTCAATGCATTCTCATCATCGAAGGTCAGCCGCAGGAGGCCTTTTCTCTGCCAGTATTTCAGGGCTCTTACCACATCCTTCTCTGTATTGTTAAACGCGTCCGCGATCTTGGATATGGACAGTTCAGACCTGTTCTCTCCCACACACTTAAGCAGGTAGATATAGATCTTTACGAACTCTCCGGCAGCATAAGGCATAAACTGCTCGATAAAGCAGTTTGAGATCGCCGTATAACTGTTAAAGCCGTCCTGTTTAAGTGTAAAATTGCTCATTGATAAACTCCCTTTTTAAGACTTCCGGGCAGCGTAATACATATCTCGTTTTCCGAAAGCATGGGTAATATAGCACAAGGAAATTGGTTTGAAAAGTGGCAAAAAACCGCTGTTTTTGCGGCATCAGCAGCAAACGTTGATATGTGGAAAGTGTGTATAATGTGGATAAAAAACACTTGACAAAAAAGATCAGCAGACCCCATTCCAAAGGGCCGTGTCAATTCGACAAGTCAAGTGTTTTTCAGGTTTTTAATTAATACATTTTCCCCGACCTGCAAGGTCTTGAAATTTTGTGGATAAAGTGGATAACTACTTCCCGAGAATATAATCCCCTATTAATACAACATCCCCGGCTCCCATAGTTATGAACACATCTCCGCTCTCACAGTTTTCCAGCAAAAAATTTTCTATTTCATCAAACGTCGGGAAATAATAACATTCGGTACCGTTCTGCCGGATCTTATCTACCATATCCCTCGAAGAGATCCCGTGGATATTCTGCTCCCTTGCAGGGTAGATCTCCGCCAGGATCACTGCATCCGCTTTGGAAAGCTGTTTGATAAAATCGTCCATAAAAGCTTCTGTACGGCTGTATGTATGAGGCTGAAAGACGACCCACAGTTTCCTATGGGGGATATTAAGAGCTGCCTTAAGCGTTGCCTCGATCTCATCCGGATGATGGGCGTAATCATCGATCACCGTGATGCCGCCGGTCTGTCCTTTATACTGGAATCTCCTGTCTACGCCTCCGAATCGTTCCACACATTTCATAGCCTTGCTGATATCAAGTCCCATAGCCTGCGCGGAGGCGAGCGAAGCCAGCGCATTATAAACATTGTGCTCTCCGGGTACCCTGAGCTGAACTCTGCCCATAAAGGTACCATCCATATACAGGTCAAACTCCGGGCAGGCAGCCGCATTGCAGGTAATATTCCGGGCTATTACATCACAGTCTTCCCGAAGGCCGAAGGTAATGATCCTGCAGCCAAGTCCTTCTGTGATATAATCCGGTTCTTCGATCTCCCCGTTCATCACCAGCACGCCGTCGTCCGGCAGCAGATGGGCAAACTCCCGGAAGCTGTGGCGGATATCATCCAGATCCTTGAAGAAATCCATATTATCCTCTTTGATATTCAGGATCACAGCCACCGTCGGGAAAAAGGACAGGAAACTGTTGGTATATTCACAGGCTTCCGTGATAAAGTGTCCCGATGCCCCGATCCTGGTATTGCCGTTGATAGAGGGCATGATCCCTCCCACCATGATCGTCGGGTCTACCCCGGCATCCATCATGATCTCCGACAGCATGGAGGTCGTCGTTGTCTTGCCGTGAGTGCCGGAAACACAGACTGCTGTGCTGTAATTTTTCATCATCTGCCCGAGGAATACCGCCCTGGTCATGCAGGGGATCCCCAGCGCTTGTGCCTTTTTCAGTTCCGGATTGTCCTGTGAGATCGCCGCGGTATATACCACCATATCTACGTCAGAAGAAATGTTGTCCGCTGACTGTCCGATAAAGATCTCTGCTCCGAGGTTCTTAAGCTGTTCTGTCATATCAGACGCTTTTGCATCGGAACCCGTAACGTCGAATCCCCTGGAGAGGAGGACCTGGGCGATCGCGCTCATGCTGATGCCGCCGATCCCGATGAAATGCACTTTCTGTTTTCTGTTAAAATCGATATCCTGTTTCATATAGTATCCTTTAAATGGTATGTTTTCTGTATTACAGCAGATCTTCGTTTATATCCAGTTCCACCGGACAATGATCCGACCCGTAGACTTCCGTCAGTATTTTACTGTCCGTCATGGCTTCTGTCAAAGCCTGTGAACAGATAAAATAGTCGATCCGCCATCCGGCGTTTTTCTCCCTGGCCCGAAAACGGTAGGACCACCAGGAGTAGATCCCTTCCGTCTCCGGATAAAAATACCGGAACGAATCCAGAAATCCGGAGGAAAGCACGGCTGTCATCTTCTGCCGCTCTTCATCGGTAAACCCGGCGTTCCTCCTGTTTGTTTTCGGATTTTTCAGATCGATCTCTTTATGGGCAACATTGAGGTCTCCGCAGTAGATCACCGGTTTTTTACTGTCCAGGGATTTGATATAGGCAAGAAACGCATCCTCCCATTTCATGCGCCAGTCCAACCTTTTAAGCTCATCCTGGGAATTCGGGACATAGACGGTAACAAGATAGAACGTCTCATATTCAGCCGTGATCACTCTTCCCTCATGGTCAAATTCATCGACGCCGATCCCGTAACTGACGGACAAAGGAGCCTGTTTGGTAAACAGAGCGGTCCCGGAATATCCCTTTTTCTCGGCATAATTCCAGTACTGATGATAGCCGGGCAGATCAAGCTCTGCCTGCCCTTCCTGGCATTTCGTTTCCTGTATGCAGAAAACATCCGCGTCCGCCTCGCGGAAAAATTCCATAAAGCCTTTTTCCATGCAGGCCCTGATACCGTTTACATTCCATGAGATCAGTTTCATTCCGAGATTCCTTCCTTCAGATCGATAAAGCATCGTCCGCTTTCATCAAAGATGTCATCCACTTCATCATACTCCACCAGGATTTCTTCTCCGGTGTCGATATTCTTCAGCATCAGGTTATCAAACAGGTCATATCCGCAGATCGCATAAACATCCTGATACCGTTCCCAGATCACGGGCACCTTTCTGCCGGTATAATACAGCGCCTGGTTCAGATAGATCCCGGTGATGTTCAGCAGTTCTCCGCTGCGGTAGTTGTCGATGGCACGGCTGATGGACTGATCGGAAAGTTCCATGGTGATCGGTCTGGAAGACCTTCTGTAGAAATATCCTTCACTGGTCACCGCGACACCCGTGGCATAATAAGCCCTCATGATAGCATCCGCCGGATTCGTCAGGATATCGATGATCTCACCTGCAGCATAAACATAGTACTTGCCGTTGTCCGAGATCATATCGCCGACATCGGCGTTTTCCTCACTGGAAAGAGTGATCTTCATGGTATCGTTGATCACCGCAGGCTTATTGGGCTCCATGTGATTCACGACCTCAACATAGTTGATGGTTCTCCTGTCCTCATCATAGATATTGTAGGTCGATGCCGTAGGATAGTTTTCCAGGCTGGTAGAGAACAGAGTGAATTCATCTCCTTTTTTGAATTCGCTTCCCACTCTGGCAACCCGGTTGATCACCACCCGGTTGTATTCCACCACTGACGTTACATAGTATCCTCTGCTGGAATGCTCGGATGTCTGGATAACATTATTGTTGTTGACTACATACAGGTCGTCCATCAGGAGATATTCTTCCCCGTCTGCCGTAAAATAGGTGTGACCGCTGTCTCCTTCTCCGTAGACAAGGTCGTTGTCCAGGAATCCGAGGACCTTGATGTTCCGCCCTTCCTGCGCGGTAACATAATAGGAGGTCTCATTTTCCAGATCAACCACGTTGATCCTGACAGCAGTATTGCTCTCTCCGCCATCCTGCCAGGCCAGCATTCGTCCTGCTGCGGAGGACTTGAAATTGTTTTCATTTAAACCGCTGACAAATAAGGTGGCTTTGTTGGCATGAGAGTCCAGGGCATAGACAAATTCGTCCAGCATGATATATAAGATTCCCCTGTTATTCAGATAGCACAGGTTTCCGATGGAATTCTTCAGCATCTGGAACGGCAGATAGGATGGAATGAAGACATCCTCCCGCACTTCGTTTTTTTCCGCAGAATAGGTATAAAGACCGATCCCGGCCTGTCCTTCGTGCATACCACGGTTCATATACCCATATACGATAAACTGGAAATCACCTTCATCCGTGATCTTCAGCAGCTTGATGGCATGCTGGTCATTGTTCTGCCGGATATCCATCGGACTTGTCTCAAAAGAAAAGACTTTCTGCAGGACTTTGGACTGGGTATCCATGAACCATACGGCTTTGTCAGCCACAAATACATTCATATTACCGGCCGGGTTCGTCATGGTCTGTATATCCAGATCCTGCAGGATCCCGATCAGGACAGATTTATTGCCGATCTGGCTGGCATCCGGCACAAAGAGCTGGTTCACAGTCCTTTCATAACTCAGGATGTACTTTTTGTCTTCATACATCCTGGTCCGGTAATATTCGGATACGTTATAGTATTCCATCACGTCATTGTCATTCAACCGGCCTACCTGATATTTGAGACGGAAAAATGCCAGCTCCGTATCAACATCTACGATGGTGATCACCGGTTCCGTGATGACCCTGACGCCCATGGTGCCCCAATACATGGAATTCAGCGTGGAACTCAGGGAAATATCGCCAAAGTTCGTACTGTCGTTAACAGCAGAGTTCGGGGCCTGGAACTGGATCAGATAATCCGTTTTCGATTTGTCATACATGGCATCGTGATGTTCCAATGCCATTGCCATCATATCCTGCACCGGAGATGTGGTATTATACATGATCCTGGTATAATAATGGATCTCCCTGTTATTGATATCTGTCAGTTTGATATCTACGGAATACTCCTCGTCCGGTTCGATAATATTGTCGATCCGCAGTACCGCCGTCAGATTGTTTTCATCCGTTACCTTGTAGTCCTGCACCTGGGTTGTCTGGATCCTGTTGTTTGCATCCAGATCATAGACGGAAAATTCCAGTGCTTTCGCCGTATTGCCGTACATTTCAAACATGATCCCCATGTCATATCCCGAATCAAGGATATAGATACTGTCCCGGATATACTGAAGGTCCATTTCCGCTGTATACCCGAACAGCCGGTTGATGATCCTGTCATGATAATTCATGGTAAGAACAGGCAGTGTACACTCTTCCAGCCCGCTGTAGTAAACAGTCTCCTGGCTGTTCTTTCTGTGCACCAGAAAGATCGTCGTCCCTGCTGCCGCAAGCACGACAACAATGGCAAGAAGAATGATCAGTGTTCTCCTGCTCCTGATGTACTCTTTTCGATTGTATTTTTTATAGCTTGAATGTTTTCGTCTGCTCATGGTCTGAAGATTATATAATTTTTTTCCTGGCATAACAACAGCGAAATTGAAAAAGACTTTCCATACGCTGCAGTCGATCCACGGCAGCCGGCCTACTGGTCAGCTGATGAGCCGGCCACTCACAGCCCTTGTTAAAAAAGGGCGATTGTGTACGCTGACTGCAAAACATCCTCGATTGTGTACCTGACGGACCGTCATGACAGCACAAAGATTCCGTTTCTGTACGACTTTTATCCGTTTTTTCTGAAAATGTCCCGGAAGCGGATATCTTCCACCGATAATTCCGTACACAAACGGACATCTTGTGTCATTGCCGTACACAAACGGACTTTTTATACAATTACGAAAAGACCGGACGAGACATTGCCATACAACAAAAAACCGGACATGGCTTTTCACCATGTCCGGCGTAAGGACCTTCTTTATTCGTAACCCATCTTTTCCTTGTAATGATGCGTTTCCTCCAGCATCATGTCTTTTACCTTCATCAGTCTGATCTGGGTCGATCTTTCATTTTCATCCAGCTTCATCTGGATATACTTGATGTTTTCCTGCGCCTCCGGGATCATCACATGCTCCAGCGCGTTGACGCGCCGTCTGGTCTTTTCGATCTCCGACGCCATCAGCTGACAGGATTTTTCCACCTCTGCCAGTTTCAGCATATCCTGAAGGACAGAAGAAAGGCTGGTGACGGCACCATCCAGGTCGGAAGATGTAAAGGCGTAGCCGTAGGAATAAATATCATTTTCATCCGCCGTTCTTGTACGGAAACGGAAGACAGGGACATCCACGCTCATGACGTTACGACTGTCCGCTTCCAACTGAACGTTCTGTTTCGGAGCCATGAACGCAGCATTAACCGCCTCATCATCCATACCGGCCTTGGCAAGCACAAAGTCCTTGTTCGCCTTCAGGATCCCGGCTTCCACCCGTTCCCTGAGCGCCCGGTTTTCACGGACCAGTTCAAGAAACTGCCGCATCAGTTCATCCCGCTTGTCCTTGAGGAGTTTATGACCTCTCACGGCAGTGGCGAGTTTCTTTTTCTGTTTGGTTAATTCCATCCGGGTCGGATTGACTTGTTTTTTCGTAGCCATTTTTTATCCGCTCGATCCGTCTTACATGAATCCGGACCTTCCTTTCCGATTAATCAGTCTTCGTTACCTGATAAATACGATTAAATCCTGCCGCCCGCCGGTCTGTGCTGTTTCTGAAAAGTGAATAGAATCTGAACTTTTCGGGAACAGCACAGACCGGCAGGCATTGCAGTCTTTAATAGTATTTATTCAGGAACTCGTCTTTGATACGTTTCAGCTCCGACCTCGGAAGGATCCTTAAGAGTTCCCATCCGAGATCCAGGGTCTCTTCCACGTCACGGTTTGTGCTGAAGCCCTGGGAAACATATTTCTTCTCAAACTGATCGGCAAACTCCGCATACAGCTTGTCCATATCCGTAAGAGCTGCCTCGCCGAGAACGACCATCAGTTCCTTTGCCTCCTTGCCGCGGGCGTAGGCTGCAAAGAGCTGGTTCATGGTATTGGCATGATCCTCCCTGGTCTTTCCAACGCCGATTCCCTTGTCTTTCAGACGGGACAGGGACGGAAGGACGTCGATCGGAGGCGTGATCCCCTGGCGGTACAGTTCACGGCTCAGGATGATCTGTCCTTCTGTGATGTATCCTGTAAGGTCAGGGATCGGATGCGTCTTGTCATCTTCCGGCATGGTCAGGATCGGGATCATGGTAATGGAACCCGTTTTTCCCTCCTGCCTTCCGGCACGTTCATAGATCGTTGCCAGGTCTGTGTACATGTAGCCCGGATACCCGCGCCGTCCCGGAACTTCCTTCTTGGCTGCGGAGATCTCACGCAGGGAGTCTGCATAGTTTGTGATATCCGTCAGGATAACAAGCACATGCATGTTCTTGTCAAATGCAAGATACTCTGCTGCCGTCAGTGCCATCTTGGGAGTTGCGATACGCTCAACAGCCGGGTCATTTGCCAGATTGATAAACATTACCGTTCTGTCGATAGCGCCTGTTTCATTAAAGGATCTGGTGAAGAAATCCGCCTCTTCAAAGGTAATGCCCATGGCCGCAAATACAACGGCGAACTGCTCATCCGTTCCTCTTACCTTGGCCTGACGGGCTACCTGGGCAGCCAGCTCAGCATGGGGAAGTCCGGACATGGAGAAGATCGGCAGTTTCTGGCCTCTTACCAGTGTATTCAGTCCGTCAATGGCGGAAACACCGGTCTGGATAAACTCCTGAGGATAATTTCTCGCGGCAGGATTCATGGGAAGTCCGTTCACATCCATCCGCTTTTCCGGAAGGATCTCCGGACCGCCGTCGATGGGACGCCCAAGGCCGTCAAACACACGGCTCAGCATATCCTCCGATACGCCCAGTTCCATGGCTCTTCCCAGAAAACGGACCTTGCTCTCCTTCGGGTTAATACCGGTAGAACTTTCAAACAGCTGGACCATTGCATTGGACCCGTCGATCTCCAGGACCTTGCATCTTCTCTTCTCGCCGTTTGCCAGCTCGATCTCACCCAGTTCATTGTATGTTACACCCTCAACGCCCTGTACCAGCATCAAAGGTCCGGCAATTTCCTGTATTGTCTTATACTCTCTTGCCATATCTGTCCTCCATTTTGTTTATCCTGCCGATCACTGATGGCTCTTCAGAGCATTGATCTCTTTTTCAAGCGCATCCATGATCTTACTGTATTCTTCATCCACCATACCGATCATTGTATATTTGAAACGGCCGATCCGTTCCCTGATCTCCATATTGGCGAGCGCTTCCACGCTCACGCCGTCTTCCAGAGCCTTCAGGGACAGATCATAGTAGGCCAGTATCATTTTCATCATCAGATACTGTTTATGAAGCTCTGTATAAGTATCCACTTCGTTGAAAGAATCCTGATGCAGGAAATCTTCACGGATGGACCGCGCCGTCTCCATTTTCAGTCTGTCTGTCGCAGACAGGGCATCCATACCTACCAGCTGAACGATCTCTTCCAGTGCGGCTTCATCGGACAGCAGCGCCATGAACCTTCCCCGGCATTCCATCCAGTTTCCGCCTGTACTCTCGTCAAACCATCTTCCCATATCATTGGCGTACAGGGAATAACTGGTCAGCCAGTTGATCGCCGGGAAATGACGTTTGTAGGCAAGGTTGGAATCCAGTCCCCAGAATACCTTGACGATACGCAGGGTCGCCTGGGAAACCGGCTCTGAAATATCACCGCCCGGAGGTGAAACAGCTCCGATAACCGACAGAGCGCCTTCTCTCGGATGAAGTCCGTTGGAGATGACCCGGCCGGCTCTTTCATAGAACTGTGCCAGACGGGATCCCAGATAAGCGGGGTATCCTTCTTCACCGGGCATTTCTTCCAGACGTCCTGACATTTCACGAAGAGCCTCTGCCCATCTGGATGTGGAGTCTGCCATCAGGGCAACGGAATATCCCATATCACGGAAATACTCCGCAATGGTGATGCCTACGTAGATCGATGCTTCACGGGCAGCAACCGGCATATCCGATGTATTGGCGATCAGCACGGTCCGTTCCATGAGGGAATGCCCTGTCTTGGGATCCTTCAGTTCCGGGAACTCGTTCAGAACGTCTGTCATCTCGTTTCCACGCTCTCCGCATCCGATATAGACCACGATATCCGCCTCAGCCCATTTTGCCAGCTGGTGCTGTGTGACGGTCTTTCCTGAACCGAAAGGTCCCGGGATCGCTGCCGTGCCGCCTTTTGCAATAGGGAACAGGCAGTCGATGACACGCTGTCCGGTGATCAGGGGAACATCCGGAGAAAGTTTCTGCTTATAGGGACGTCCTACACGGACCGGCCATTTCTGCAGCATGCATACAGGGACCATTTCGCCTTTTTCCGTTTCCACAACGGCAATAGTATCCTCAATCGTGAATTCCCCGCCTTCGATAGAAGAGATCTTCCCTTCCAGTCCTGCCGGGATCATGATCTTCTGTTCCACGATCGGCGTCTCTTTTACGGTACCGATGATATCGCCGCCGCTTACTGCATCTCCCGGTTTCACGGTAGGAACAAAGACCCATTTTTTCTCACGGTCGATCGCCGGTACTTCCACGCCTCTTCCAAGGCTGTTTCCCGTCATCTGCATGATCTTAACGAGAGGACGCTGGATCCCGTCAAAGATACTGCCGATCAGACCGGGGCCCAGATCTACGGACAACGGCGCTCCGGTTGACTCTACCGGTTCTCCCGGTCCGAGGCCTGAGGTTTCCTCATATACCTGGATAGAGGCTTCATCCCCGTGGATCTCAATGATCTCGCCGATCAGACGCTGACGGGCTACACGAACCACGTCGAACATGTTGGCATCCCGCATGCCGTTGGCAACGACCAGGGGGCCTGCTACTTTTTTTATTGTTCCTGTGCTCATAGTCACTACCTGTGCCTTTCGTTTCTATTCGGGGAGGGCCCGGAGGGGTCCCCGTATGCGTTCAAGAGGATGCCGGGCATCCTGTCTACTATTGACTTCAATTATTGAAAATAATATCCGATCCGACTGCCTGCTCTACCAGACGCTTTACTGCTGCCATACCGTTCCCGGTATTTCCGTTTACGCCGGGGATCGGTATGATCGCCGGAAGCTGCTGGTCCCGATATTTTTCCACGGTACTGCTGATCTTGCCCTGCAGCTGCTCCGTGATATAAATGATCGCATATTCCGAGTGTGCCAGCTCATCCAGCTTTCTTGCTCCTTCTTCCGCATTCAGCACCGGAAATGTATCCAGTCCCAGCGTGGCAAAGCCATATATGGAGTCTCTGTCTCCTATCACTGCGATTTTATACATAACTCTCCCTCAACCTTTCCCTGATCTTTTCTTCCGGCAGGTGGTTCAGTTTGCCTGACAGGATCAGTCTGACGGATTTTATCTCACACTCTTTTGCCAGAACATAGGCGGCTAAAGGAGAGATCGTAAATGCATTGTATTTCTGCGGCCTGATCAGTTCGATCATCCGGTTGTCACACCACCGGTCAAAAGCTGCCGGACTTTCCTTGATGGCATCCGCCGCATCTTTATAGACCGTCTGCTCCAGATACTCGTAGATCGCATCGATACCGTTTCTGGCGCTTCCGAGCAGCTTCTGCGTGCTGATGCTTGAACACCTGGCGAAGGCTTTCTTCAGAAATTCTTCGTCCTTTCCGGCTCTGCAGGCACGGATCGCGATGTTGATATTGGCAGCTGCACATTTAAATTCCGCATACTCCTTCAACAGGCTGTTGCCGGATTCTTCCGCTGCTTTCTGAATACTGTCAAGACATGCTTTGTCAATGATCACATCACACAGCTGGGAGTCGCCGGCACGGAACAGGACATCCCGCGCTTCTTCCGCCGCACGCATCATGACCAGCGGAAGAGCGGAGAAATCCGCATCCGCAGCACATCTCCTGAGCGTCTGCACATCGATCGTGCCGCCCTCCATATAAACATCCGGTACAGTCTTCTGGATATAGCTTTCCTTGATCGCTGCCTTCAGGTTATGAAAATCACTGCTGAGGCGGAAGATATCAAAGACCTTCGCATCCTGTGCCGTCAGCAGACTCCCGATCAGTTCCCACATCCGGTCTTTTTCCAGCGCCAGAAGTTCCTCCGGCGTCACATGTTCCATAGGGCCCCATCCTCTGTCCAGAAGATACTGGATACACTCGCTATATGTCGGACAGGCCATCAGGCTCTTCAGATCCTGGTCCGTGAGCAGGGTATTTTCCTTGGCACGGATCCGGGCCACCGCAGATGTCATCAGCTGATCGCCGAGCAATTCATCATCCAGAAGCGGATCATATAAAAAATCTTTGTCCATTTGTTATTGCTCCTTCATTTCTGTCTGCACTGCAGATCCATAAAGGGTTCAGCCAAACAGAAGCTGTCCCACCATATCCTGAAGTGCTTCCCTGGATGTTTCGATCAATACTTCAAAACTGCAGTTTTCCTCAATATCACCGTATGTCAGGATAAAGCCGCCGGCAATATCCGCTGCTTCCTTGCTGATCTCCAGATGATATTCTTTTGCGGTCTTTGCCAGATCTTCGGGAAGTCTGGAAAGATCCTTTGCCGAGAAACTGATCGTGCCTTCCTCTTTTGTCGCATATCTGGCGATCATCTTGCCGATCACATCGAAATAAGCCTGGTCGTCAAGGGCCTTCAGATCGGAAAGGGCGTTCTCGAAAACACCTTCGATCTGTTCCTGTTTCGCCTGGAGGATGATCCTTTTTTCTTTCAGCTGTGATGTACTCTGGATCCGTTTCACGGCAGCTGCCACATCGGTTTCCGACTGTCTGGCAATGGCCTGTGCCATGGAATCCGCTTCCGCTTTACCGGAAGATAATAGTCTCTCCGAATCTTCCCTGGCCTCGGCGATGATCCTGTCCGCCTCGTCCCTGGCTTCCCGGGAGATGTGTTCTAAGATTTTATCCAGTCCACTCATAGTAAACTCCTTCATTCACAGGTATTGGGGCTTCTTTAGAAAGCAACTCCTGATGCGCCGGAAAGGGCAAGGATCGATACCAGCAGTGCAAGGATAGCGTAAGTCTCAACCATGATCGGGAAGATCATTGCCTTACCGAACTGATCCGGTTTCTTGGCAACTGTTCCGATGGAAGCTGCGGAGGCTTTTCCCTGTGCGATACCGGAGAAGTATCCCGCGATCGCGATCGGAAGGCATGCGCACAGATAAACAAGGCCTTTACCGATGGTAATATTGCCGTCGCCGCCGATGATTCCTGTCTGGGACAGGGTAATGAATCCGATGATCAGACCGTAGATGCCCTGTGTACCCGGAAGGAGCTGGAGAACCATGACCTTACCGAATTTGCCCGGGTCCTCTGCGATAACGCCTGCAGCTGCCTCGCCTGCAACACCTACACCTCTTGCCGAGCCTGCTCCTGCCAGACCTACTGCCAGTGCTGCTCCCAGCAAAGCCAAAATTGTACCCATGTTCATTGTTAAGAATTCAATCATTTCCGTTCTCCTTAAATTTATAATATTTTGTTTTGATACTATATGGTTCAAAGGGTCTTCCACCGCCGCTGTAGAAACGGCCGAAGAATTCCACATATTGCAAACGGTTTGTATGCACGTACGCTCCGAGTGTGTTGATACCGATATTGATGCCGTTGATGATCAGGAATACGATCACGTAAATGATGATCCCCAGCACGCCGTTGCCGAACATGGTTCCGATCATATTGGCAACGGAAGAGATAACGCCGGTCGCCAGACCTAAAGCCAGAAGTCTGGAGTAGGAAAGCACATCGGAAAGGTAACTGGTAATGCCATATACAGCATAAGCACCTTTCAGGAGTCTCTTGCCCCAGTTCTTGGTCTTGTACTCGCCCATGAAAATGACGATCACGCATCCGATCCCTGCAGCGATCAGACCGATCTTACCGACCCCCGCCGGAACGATCGGCTCACGTCCTCCTGCCAGGATATCCATGATCATCTGCATGGACAGGCACTTCAGGATAAGGCCGAGCAAAATGATATACCACAGAACGATCCCGAACAGGAATCCCATGATGTCTTTCTGTTTCAGGTACTGATAAGCCGCGATCCCCATTCCCGTAAAGATATGGATCAGACCCATGATCAGGGCAAGGGACAGGACCGTCATCGGATTCGCCGTCATGTCAAGCCATAAAGGTTTGATCACAACAGGCTGGCCGAAAAAGCTGCCCGAGATCGCCGTAACGGCGTCTCCGAAATAGCTTCCGAACAATACGCCGAAGAAAGTGGCGCTGATGCCGCCGAACAGGAACAGTTTCACATTGTTCCTAAGGCCTCTTTCCATATTGGGGTTCTTGAACAGGACCACCAGGGTGGCGACCACGATCAGGATACCGATGCCGGCGTCTGCCAGCATAAACCCGAAGAATACAAAGTAAAACAGGGAAATAATGAAGGTCGGGTCTACCTCCCCTTTATCCGGCAGTGCATAGGATTCCACCACGCCCTGTACGGCAGATGAAAACGCATTGTTCTTCAGCAGTACCGGAACATCTTCTGTCTCATCCGGCTCCTGGTATTCCATGGAAAGGTCGTACCGATCCAGCGCTTTCTCCAGTTTCGGAATGTATTTTTCCGGAATGTATCCTTCCAGCACAAAGGTATGCTCTGACTGGGGGATCGAATTGGTGACGTTATATTTTTCCGCCCGGATGGCCATATAATCCGCATAGAACCGGATATCTTCCCTGCTGGGAACTTTCTGACGGATCTGCTCTTCGATCACTTTGATCTGCTCTTCGTTTTCCGCGATCTCCCGGTTCAGTTTCTCTGTCTGCATGGCAGGTGTATTACTGCTGCTGACAGACGGATATACAAATCCGATATTTCGAAGAACTGCCGATGTTTCCTCTTTGCTCTCAATGCCGCAGATGACCATCAGACAGGTCTGATTCTTATCCTTGCTGAAGATCGTGATATCCACCGGCATGACAGACGCCAAAGCTTCGTACAGGGAATCCAGGGTCTGTTCTCCCGGAACGGCTCCGATGAAGATCGCCGTGCTTTCTGTTCCGTTGATATCCAGCGGGATATCCAGTGTCTGCCACGGAACAAGCATATCGATCTGTTGTCTGCATCTGGTGATATCAGCATTTCTCTCCGCGATCTCTTTGGATTTTGACAGGATCTCCTTGATATCAGACTGGATCCTCGGCATTTCTGCCTTGAATCCTTCATATCTGGAAACATCCATCAATTCCCTGCCCTTGAAAGTAGAAAGAAGCCCGCCCTTCGAAGGCTCTGCATTTTCCAGCACTTCCAGGGCTGCTTCGGCATCGTGGATATTCCTGTCAAATTCGGAGTTGGAGATAGGCATGGTGATCCTGCGGAATACATCGTTGTCAGGGGCAGCGATATTGACTTCCATCACGCCCTGACGTTGGACTTCCTCCAGGACGGCTTTTCTGTCCTGCTTCAGTCCGCATATCCTGATTCGCTTCATAGCGAGTACTGCCATTTTACGCCTCCTTGCCTGTCCGGGGATAACCTGATGGCAGGTCCCCGGATGGATTCAGAAAGAATGCCGCACATCCTTTCCGAACATATCATTCAGATGATATAATCGATCACCATCTGAACTGCCTTTTCTTTCTTCTCATCAAGATTTCTGGAAAACTGTTCGATAACAGTCTCCGCTCTCTTCTGGGCAGCATCAAGAGCTTCCTCCATGCCGGACTCTGCCTGTTTCAGCTGCTCAGCGGCAGCCGACCGGGCTTTGCTGATCAGCTCCTGTTTGTACTGCAGGGCTTCCTCTTTCGCGTCCGCGATGATCCCCGTCCTGGAAGCCTGGGCATCTTTTACCAGCTGTTTTGCCGCAAGTTCTGCTTCCCTGATGCGGTTCAGAGTATCCTGTGCCATGTGTATGCCTCCTTATATCCGCTATATTGATAGATAATTAACATTCGAAATTATTAGCAATGTTAGCACCATCATGTATCTTTTTCAATACATCCGATTGTACTTTTTGCGAACAAATTTCTGTTATTTTTCTGTCATAGTAAAGTGCGAAAACAATCAAACGAGTGTACTTCTTTTTGGCTTTTTGCTAAAAAAGATCACCGGGTGTTCTTGAATCGATTTTTCTCCATAATTAAGAATACAAAATATTCTTAATTATCCTTTTTTCGCATTTTAAGAACAGGCTATGTG
>R26__coassemble_693_pt1 | contig 19508 bp, 17 predicted proteins | sample R26__metabat2_high_PE_046 | metagenome-assembled genome bin R26
GGTCATACTCATCGTTACAGTGATAACAGCTGCTATAACTGCGGCCTTTCTTAAGATCATACGTGTCCTCCTACGCGCGAACGTATTAAGGCCTTTTTTTCGTCTGGGCCTTGGATCTGTTGGCAGATACCGTTCCCATTGCTTTACGTATCGCGTCTTCTTTTGATTGTGATCCGGAAACGGTATTTCCTGCAGGCTTTCTGCTTCCCTGCAGGTCAGAAGGAGTACGTGCCGGTTTTGCTGCGGAAGACGGTGTTTTTCCGGAAGGTTTCGATTGCTGCGCCGAAGGCTTTGCTGCTGGCTTCGGCTGCTGCGCCGAAGGCTTTGCTGCCGGTTTTGACTGCTGCACCGAAGGCTTTGCTGCCGGCTTCGGCTGCTGCATCTGAGGCTTCACCTCCGGCCGGGGCTGCTGCACCGGAACACCGAAAAACGGGCTGGTACTCTGGGGAGGTTTTGAACCGGTATTCGAATAATGCTGTCCGTATCCGTGATATCCCGGTTTCGGCCGGGCAGCAGAATAATTGTACGAAGATCCGCCGAACAGCATGCTGCCCAGACCGATGGCGCCGGCAAGTCCTGCCAGCCCTGACAGCGGGCTGCTGCCCTGCATGTCATCCATATGTGTGCTGGAATAAGTCTGTTCCGCTGCTGCTGCAGTTTTCTTATTGGAAAGAGTAAGGTATTTTCCGTTATCCAGGCCGGTCAGATATTCGCCGACCGATACCTTGTAATAATCCGCCATTTCCCTGATCTCGCTTTCCGTCATCTTGTTACCGATCGTTTTGGAATCATTGCCGTCACTGTCTCCCATCAGTGCATCAAAAATGCTTGAGAGAAGTCCTCTGGAGCCGACTCCGGACAGTGCATCCACAAGTCCGTAAGCTTCATCCGCTCCTGCAAAATCCTTGACCGCCTCATACCGGGCAAAGATCAGATCCTGCGCATCCATCACCGGGTTCGGGATATCAGCAGCGCTGGCTACCTGGATCTTTCCGGTACCGTCCTGCAGCTTCGATCCGCAGTACTCGCAAACATAATGGTCTTCCGAATGGCCTCCGCAGTGCGGGCAGATAACCGCTCCCTGCTGCGTATTCGTCCCCACTACTTCATACCGGCTGATGAGTTCGTCCTTATGTTCGACCCAGTAGATCGCGTCGATCATCTTTTCCTTATAGGGCTGACACACACTGCATGCATCAGGTGCGATGCTGCAGCTGCCGGGGCAGTTTGAACAGGGATGTTCAATAGTCGCTTCCTGCTGTTCTTCTTCCTCATCGCCAAACAGTCCGCCGAATAATGCATCTAAAATTGACATGATTCCTCCTCCTTGTCCTCCATTATAAAGACTTAATCTTAACCCAACCTGAAAATGTCCTGTCTATTTTTGTGAAATCGCTGCAAATTACCGCATTATATTTATCCTCTAATAATCCACCTTCATAAGGCACAGCCCTTTCGCCGGTGCCGTAGGACCTGCTTCTCTTCGGTCCAGACCTTCCAGTATTTCCCGCACGCGGGCAGGCTCCATGTTTCCCGCACCGACTTCCAGCAGCGTCCCTGTCATGATCCGGACCATATTCTGCAGGAAACCTGTTCCATGAAAATTCAGATACAGACGGTCTTTTTTGGTCAGGATCTCAATGCTGTCCACATAGCGGACCGTCGATTTTTTCATTTTCGGATTGGAACAGAACGCCTTGTAGTCGTGGGTTCCCACCAGATAAACCGCCGCCTGTCTCATGGCTTCGATGTCCGGCTTAAAATCAAGTACCGTTACAAACTTTCTGTCAAATACCGGTTTTTCATCCCCGATATAGCAGGTATAAGTATAGAGTTTCCCGACAGCATTATATCTGGCATGAAACCGATCCGAGGCGATCACCAACCGATTGACGCTGATGTCATCCGGCAGATAACGATTCATATACGCCTTGATCTCTTCCGGGGAAAGGTTAACCTCAAGTCTTGCATTGGCCGTCATTTTCCTGGCGTGGACGCCTGCGTCTGTCCTTCCGGCTCCTGTCACCTCTACAAAAGAGCCGTTTAAAACAGTCAAGACACTTTCCAGCTTTCCCTGGATCGTGTCCCTGTCAGGCTGACGTTCCCAGCCATAGTATCTGGTCCCGTCATAACTTATTTCCATTTTATAGTTGATCGTTTTGCTGCTGCTCATATCCCACTGTCCCTCAGACTGTCCCGGTTAACTTTTTATGATTGTAGCATAACCCGGATATGAAAAACAGTGATCCTTTGTATTTTTCAAGGTTTACGCAATGACAAAGGGTGACAAAGGGACGGTTCTTTTGTCATCCTGCTTAGATGACAAAAGAACCGTCCCTTTGTCACCTTTAGTCACATAAACAGCATGGCGGCCGCAGCGGCTGCGATGGCCGGACCGAATGGAAATGATTCTTCTTTGCGGAAATGAAAGCAGACAGCCGTGATGATCCCTAACAGTCCTGCCAGAAAAACCATGCCAAGACCCCTTGCCGGCGTCAGGAATAATCCCGTCGCCAACAGCAGTTTCACATCTCCTCCGCCAAGGAACCTTCTCTTTCCACGCAAATTTCGTTTTCCAAAGGAGCGCAGGATCAGAAAAGCAGCAGTCAGAAGCAGCAGGATCAGCAAGACTGATATAATGCCCTGTGCCAGTGCAGCCGGTCTCGTGAACAAAACAGTACTACCTGCTGCCGCCAGAACACATCGGTCAGGGATCTTCCTGTGATCTGTATCATACCGGGCAGCCAAAAATAAGATGCATAGAAATCCCCAGTTCCGGATCAGCTGCTCCGGCTCTGAAAAAACGGACGCACAGATAAGACCTGTACAGGTAAGCAACAGGTACAGGAGGATGGGACCGGATGAAAATGCGTATGCGTTCTGTTTCATAAGGAATATATATCGGATAAAGAACAGACAAAGCAGGCTGTATCCGACAGGACATGAGAAACTGCCGAAAAAAACATATCCGGCAGTTCCATAAGCCCTGCCGGATATGATCAGCCTCTTACAGACAATTATTTATGATGGATCGGATTGAACGGGATCCTTGCCTTGTAGGTGGTGTGCAGCAGATGATGCGCCAGTTCGGAATTAGGCTCGCCCAGATAATCCTTGTACAGGATCTGGATCTGCTGGTTGTTATGGGACTGACGCGGGAATTTTCTCTCGTCTTCATTATAAAGCGCTACAGCCCGTTTCGCAACATAGGTATCGCCGATGTCGTGTGATTCATGAGGCAGGAAACACTCTCTGACATATGGCTGGCCGCCGCCGTTGATACAGCCGCCGGGGCATCCCATGATCTCAATGAACGTATATTTGGAGGTTCCTTCCCGGATCTCATCCAGAAGGATCTTGGCATTTCTCATGCCGCTGGCTACCGCCACATGGATGGTCTCTCCACCGATCTCGATAGCTGCTTCCTTGAGTCCTTCAACACCGCGGACAGCCTCAAAGGTAAGACCAGGCGCTTCTTTGCCTGTCATCTTGTAGCAGGCAGTTCGAAGAGCCGCTTCCATAACGCCGCCGGTAACGCCGAAGATCACGCCGGCACCGGTATACTGACCGATGATATCCATATCGAACTCTTCATCCGGCAGTTTGTTGAAATTGATACCGCAGCGGCGGATCATCTTGGCCAGCTCCCTGGTGGTGATCACGGCGTCCACATCCTTGAGATTTTCCGTCACCATCTGGGGACGTTCCTTTTCAAACTTCTTGGCGGTACAGGGCATCACAGAGACAACATATACATCTTCCGGCTTGATGCCTACTTTCTTTGCATAGTAATGCTTTATGATCGCGCCCTGCATCTGATGGGGCGATTTGCAGCTGGAAACATGGGGAAGCAGATCTGAATAGAAATATTCCGCATAATTGATCCAGCCCGGGGAGCAGGAAGTGATCATGGGCAGTTTTCCGCCGTTCTTGATCCTGCCGATCAGCTCGGTCGCTTCTTCCATGATCGTCAGGTCCGCACCGAAGTTGGTATCAAATACTTTCTTAAAGCCCAGCCTTCTCAGGGAGGCAACCATTTTGCCGGTTACCGCGGTTCCTACCGGATAGCCGAATTCCTCGCCCAGAGCAGCTCTGACTGCAGGAGCGGTCTGGCAAACCACATATTTGCCGGACCGGATGGCGTCGTCAATGTCCAGGATATCAATCCGGTCCATCAGTGCGCCTGTGGCGCAAACGCTGGTACACTGCCCGCACATGATACACGGGCTGTCAGCGAATCCTCTGTTTTCCGCCGGTCCCACGATGGTGTTGAATCCGCGGTTCTCAAATCCGAGAATTCCCATGCCGTGAGCGCTGGAGCATCTTGCGATACACCGTCCGCAGAGAATACATTTGGAAGTATCCCTGACGATAGACGGATTGAGCCTGTCATAGGTCGTCGGGGTCTTGCATCCCTTGTATTTTCCTTCCCGGGGTCCTACCTGCTGGGCAACATACAGCAGTTCGCATTTTCCGTTTTTATCGCAGGCCTGGCAGTTCTGGGCATGATTGGACAGCAGCAGTTCCACGGAAGTCCTTCTTGCCTCGATCGCGATCGGGGAAGAAATGGAGATCTCGATCCCGTCTGTCACCGGATAAACGCAGGATGCCACAAGGCTCCTGGAGGTATTGACCTGCACCAGGCAGACACGGCAGGATGCCTGCGAGCATTCTCCGTGATTAAACGCGCACAGAGATGGGATCTCATAGCCGCATCTTCTGGCCGCTTCCAGTATCGTCAGTCCCTCTTCTACCTGATAAGGGATTCCTTCTATCTTAATGTTTATTAATGCCATAGTTCTCCTCCCTCTCAATCCTTGTAGACCGCGCCGAATTTGCAGACGCTGATGCAGGTACCGCACTTAATGCAGGCAGATGCATCGATGGTAAACGGTGACTTGATCTCTCCGTGGATGCAGTCCGCCGGGCACTGTCTTGCGCAGGCAGAACATCCGCGGCACAGATCCGGATCGATCTTGTATTCCATCAGGTTCTTGCAGACTTTGGCAGGACATTTTTTATTGACAATATGCTCTACGTACTCATCATGGAAATTCTGGAATGTGGAAAGGACCGGGTTGGCTGCCGTCTGTCCCAGGGCGCACAGGGCGCCTACCTGGATAACCGCCGCCAGATCTCTCATCTCGTCCAGGTCTGTCAGGGTTCCCTGGCCGTTGCAGATCTTTTCCAGATACTCCAAAAGTCTTCTGGTACCGATCCGGCACTGGGTACATTTTCCGCAGGATTCATCGCAGATGAAATCCATGTAGAACTTGGCAACATCCACCATGCAGTTGTCCTCGTCCATGACGATCGCTCCGCCGGAACCCATCATGGATCCCCGCTCCCGCAGGGTATCGAAATCAATCTCACAATCCAGATCTTTTTCCGTCAGACATCCGCCGGAGGGTCCGCCGGTCTGGATCGCCTTGAACTTCTTTCCATCCGGGATACCTCCGCCGATATCATAGATCAGCTCACGCAGTGTGGTACCCATGGGAACTTCCACCAGACCTACATTGTTGATCTTGCCGCCCAGGGCAAATACTTTGGTTCCCTTGGATCCAGCAGTTCCGATGGAGGCAAATTTCTCTGCGCCGTTGCGCAGGATATAGGGAACAAGGGAAAGGGTCTCCACATTATTGACGATCGTAGGTTTATGCCACAGACCTTCCACTGCCGGGAACGGCGGCCTGGTACGGGGCATACCGCGGCGTCCTTCAATGGAGCCCAACAGGGCTGTTTCTTCGCCGCAGACAAAGGCGCCTGCTCCCAGTCTCACATGACAACGGAATGAAAAATCAGTTCCCAGGATATGATCTCCCAGAAGTCCCATCTCTTCCGCCTGACGGATTCCCTTTCTGAGGCGGCTCACTGCCACGGGGTACTCTGCCCTGACATAGAAATATCCATTCTGTGCGCCGATGGCATAACCGGCGATCATCATGCCTTCGATGACTTCCAGAGGATTGCCTTCCAGAATAGACCGGTCCATGAACGCACCCGGATCACCTTCGTCTCCGTTGCAGACCACATATTTCTGTCCTTCCGGCTGGGCATAGGCAAACTGCCATTTTCTGCCGGTGGGGAATCCTGCGCCGCCGCGGCCTCTCAGACCGGAAGCCAGTACGATATTGATAACTTCCTGACGGTCCATGGAAAGAGCTTTGGCAAGGCCGGCAAATGCACCGGTCCCAAGGGCTTCATGGATGTTTTCCGGGTCGATCTGCCCGCACTGTTCCAGTGCGATACGGTGTTGTTTTTTATAGAAATTGATATCATCCTGTTTCGGCACTTTTTCTCCCGTATTGGGATCCTCATAGAGGAGCCGTTCCACGATCTGACCGCCTACGAGATCTTTTTCAAAGATCTCGTCCACGTCGTCGATCGTCACCAGACGATACAGGGTATCTTCCGGAAAGATCTTGACAAACGGTCCTTGGGAACAGAATCCGAAACAACCGACCTGATTGACGGTAATTTTATCTTCCAGATGATTCTCCGATACAAGCACTTCGAATTTTTTGCGGATCACGTCGGAATTCGAAGAAAGGCATCCTGTTCCGCCGCACAGAACAACGGCTCTTTTCCCGGATGCACCCGTAATCTTGGTCTTAAACTGTTCTGCGCAGTGTTCCTGGCATTCTTTCAGTTCTTCAAATGTCCTGATCATTTCTCTGCCCCCTTTCTGCGCAGGTCTTTGATGATCTCAGGGACCTCGCTCACCTTGACTTTCGGATACACCTTGCCGTTCACAGAGACCGCCGGCGCAATACCGCACGCTCCGAGGCATCTCAGTGCATCCAGCGTAAACATATTGTCCTTTGTGGTCTGTCCCGGTTTGATATCCAGTATCTCGGAAAACTTGTCAATGATCATCTGAGCACCCTTTACATAGCAGGCGGTTCCCAGACAGACACCGATGACAAATTTTCCCTTCGGGGTCAGGGAGAAGAAGGAATAAAACGTAACGACACCGTAGATCTCTGCTACGGACAGCCCTGTTTTCTGTGATACGATCTCCTGCACCTCCAGCGGAATATATCCATACTCATTCTGGATATCGCTGAGGATCATCATCAGGGGAGTTTCCTCGTCTTTATACCGGTCACAGATGTTAATGATCTTTTTTTTGGCTGCTTCATTTAATTTCGCCATCTGAATCCTCCAGTTCGTTTATTTTTTCACAAACTATACTATACCCGACCGCTGATATTTATGCAACGGAAGACTTTCTGTTTTCCTGTTTTTTTGTTTATACATACGGTAAAATCTGCTTTGTCTCTTTTAAAAAACATCGTCTTCCTTTCTTGGATTTCCGGGAAAGTGCTGTTACAATATTTTTATCAATGATAGATCTTTTGAAACAGAAAGGAGTATTTCATGCAGATCTGGCATATATATCACGAAGGAGAGATCGACAAGGCACTGCTGATGCTCAGCAAGTCAAAGATCAAACTGGCCATTGTCGTTACCACGAAAAACGGGGAACGGATCGCAACTGCTTCCTACGATGCGGCAGCCACCCAGCTAAAAAACGGAGAGATCCATGCACTGCTTAAGATCGACAGGATCTTTTACGAAAAGGAATTGTATTTTGAACTGGATTTCAAGCAGTTATACCCGGAAGATATCAAGGAAATGGCTATCTGCGACCAGTGGGTCTCTGAAAGCGAATCTCCGGAAAGTGTTCTCAAACCAGGGCAGAAGGTTCATGTGACCAGAAATGATTTTGACACTGTCTATGACGGAGAACTGACAGTCGTCACCTTCCTGGACATTGTTGTGAAAACAGCAGACGGAGAGATCTCTATTCCGGCCAGCAAAGTCAAAACGGTCGTTGTGCTGTAATATAAGCCGAAAATCAAAAAGAGGCTGTGAAAGACAGGATATCTATGCAGATCATCTTCACAGTCTCTTTTTTAATGCTGCCGACCGTTGTTATCGATCCATGCCACAGGGCCAGGCCTCTTCGCTGAGCTGTTTTTCTTTCGTCACAGCTTCATAGAAACGCCAGCCGCCGGAAAAATTATAGCAGTCATAGCCGCTGCCCGACAGGATACAGCAGGCAATATAACTGCGGATACCGCTCTGGCACATCACATAGACCGGTCTGGACGGATCCAGGATTCCTTTCTTTTTACGCAGATCATCAACCGGTATATTGATAAAACCCTCTATGTGACCGCGGTCATATTCTACCTTTGTCCTGGCATCGACAAGGGTAACATCGCGGTTTTTCAGGAGCCCCGGGATCTGTTCCCAATGAAACTGCTTAACCCTCCCGGACAGGAGATTGTCGATCATAAAGCCTGCCATATTCACAGGATCTTTCGCAGATGAATAGGGCGGTGCATAGGAAAGATCCAGATCTTTCAGCTGCTCGGCACAGGCACCGAGGCTGATGGCAGCAGCCAGCACATCGATCCGCTTGTCGACGCCTTCCTGCCCTACGATCTGAGCTCCCAGGATCCTTCCGGTTCCCCTTTCGAACAGGATCTTCATAGTCATCACCTTTGCTCCCGGATAATATCCCGCATGAGAAGATGGGGAAAGGATCACTTTCTCATAGGAGAATCCCGCTGCTTTTGCGCTTTTTTCATTCAGGCCGGTCCCTGCAGCTGTCATCTGGAACAGTTTGATCACGAAAGATCCCTGGGCCCCTTTATAGTGGCTGTCGATCCCACAGATATTATCCGCTGCGATCCGGCCCTGTTTATTGGCTGGTCCTGCCAGGGAGATCACAGCATCTTTGCCCGATACCAGATGTTTTACCTGAACAGCATCTCCTACAGCGTAGATGTCAGGAACGGACGTTTCCATCCGGTCATTCACCACAATACTGCCTTTTTGGCCCAGTTCAAGTCCTGCATCCTTTGCAAGAGCTGTTTCCGGCACTACGCCGGCAGCCAGGATCACCATATCCGCCGGGATCTGTTCCGCTCCTTTTTGCATGCTGCCCGCAAGAAGCACCTTCACCCTCTGCCCTTCCTCTTCAAAGCCTTCCACCCTGCCTTCCAGGATCAGGCGGATCCCTTTCTTTCTGAGGAGCGCATGAATGAGGACAGCCATATCATAATCCAGGTTGCTCATGATCTGCCGGCTGCGGCCGATCACGGTCACGCTCATTCCCAGTTCCACCAGGTTTTCCGCCATCTCCAGACCGATGAAACCGCCTCCTATGATCACGGCCGTTCCTTCCTTATGCTCCAGGGCATATTGACGGATCTTCAGGGTATCTTCCACGGTCCGGAGGGTAAACAGATACCGGCTGTCTGTACCGGGAAGATCCGGTACTGACGGGCGGGCGCCGGGGGAAAGGATCAGCTTGTCATAGCTTTCATCATAGTCTCTGCCGGTCCGAAGATCCTTCACCGAAACGGTCTTTTGATCTGTATTGATCTTTGTCACTTCCTGTTTTATCCGGACGTCAATGTTAAACCGCCTGCGAAAGCTTTCCGGCGTCTGCAGGGTCAGCTCTCCCTGATCTTCGATCACGCCTCCTATATAATAAGGCAGTCCGCAGTTTGCATAGGAAACATATCCGGTCCTTTCCAGCACCACGATCTGTGCTTTTTCATCCAGTCTGCGCAGCCTTGCTGCCGCAGTGGCTCCGCCTGCCACGCCTCCGACGATCACTATTTTCATGACGTTTCTGCTCCTTTCTTCTGATAGGAATTCTTTTATTATTGTAATATAGCAGTTCTGTTTTGAACAGCGCCGTTTGACGGAAGCAGTGATAAGTTTTATTATTTTGAAAAACATTTCAGGAGGGTCATATGGCAGTTGCATACAACGGAGTGAATCATTTTGCCATCAGCGTGGCAGATCTGGAAGAGTCCATTGAATGGTATTCCCGTATCTGGGGGTTTACAGTGATCGACCGTTCCGAGATCCCGGGACAGAACGTAAAAGTCTCCCATCTGCAGGGAAAAGGGTTCATCCTGGAGATTTTTGAAGCTGCCGGATCGGAAAGCCTTCCGGCCTATCGCAGGATTCCCAATGAAGACCTGAAAGTCCAGGGCAACAAACATATCTCCTTCGGTGTGCCGGATGGTCCTAAAGCAAAAGCGGAAATGGAAGCTCTCGGAGTAGACATCGTATTTATTGCTGAAGTAGACGGTACATGGGGCTGCTTTATACACGATAATTCCGGCAACCTGATCGAGATCTTTGAGGAAAAAGGAGACAATCCCTTCAACCAGCATAAAAATAAGTCATGATCTTATCTGTTGCATAAGCGATTTGGGGGATTTCTATCAGCAGCTCAGACGCTGCAACGAATTGGTAGGTATGAATGATTTTACAATGCTTCACTGCAACGAATTTGGAGGTATGAATGGTTTCTCGGTCATTTTTCGTTCAAAAACCGTTCATACCTCTTAATTCATTGCAGACAGCCTGATGAAAATCGCCCATACCTCCAAATTCGTTGCAGGCACAATAATTACACTTTACACAAATAACATTTTCATCTATAATACAGCCGAAATGTTTCAGGGCGGGGTGAGATTCCCCACCGGCAGTGACAGTCTGCGAACCCCTTCAGGGGCCGATCAGGTGCAATTCCTGAACCGACGGTATAGTCCGGATGGAAGAAACAGATATCTGTTTTTGTGCAGTGCCCTGGCATGAGATGCCAGGGTTTTTTATTTGCAGGAAAGGAACCTATTATGACAGCAGCAAAAAAATCATCCTTCAGCACCAAGACCATCGTACTCATCGGTATGTTCTGTGCCATCGCCTACGTGGTGATGCTCTTATCCAAACTGATCCCCATTAATGTGGCGGGCTTTCTGACCTTTGACCTGAAAGACGTGATCATTGCCATCTGTGGTCTGATCACAGGACCGATCCAGGCACTGATCGTATCCGTGATTGTCTCCCTGATCGAAATGCTCACTATCAGTTCTACAGGTCCCATCGGGCTTCTCATGAATGTCCTTTCCACCTGCGCCTTCGTGATCCCGATCTCTCTGATCTATCATAAGAGAAGAGTTTTCTCCAGCGCTATTATCGGTGCTGTGGCAGGCGTGCTCTGCATGACAGTGGTCATGCTGCTCTGGAACTGGCTGATCACACCGCTTTATATGGGAGTTCCCAGAGAAGTCGTGATCTCCATGCTGCTGCCCACATTTCTCCCCTTCAACCTGCTGAAAGGCGGGATCAATGCAGCCCTTACCGTACTGTTGTATAAACCGGTCATTACCGCACTGCGCCGGACAAAACTGATCGCCCCCTCCTCTTCTTCCCATGCGCCGAAGAAAAGCCTGACGGTTGGCGTGACGCTGATCTCCATCTTTGTGGTCGCTTCTTTGATCCTGGTCGTTCTGGTGTGGACCGGAAATATCTGATCCAGAACCGACCATTCCCTGCTTAAAAAAACAACCTGTGAACGATTTTTCTGTAAAAATCATTCACAGGTTGTTTTTTCAGGCAGAAATCCTGACGAATTCGTTCATAGGCTGAAATAACGGGTTATTCAGAAACTCCTGCATGTTATCACCAGTCGCTGTCCCAGTCGGTATCGCCGAAATCCCAGTCGTTGTCGCTTCCCCAGTCAAAATCATGGTCATCATTGTCCGAGGAAAAGTTGATGGAATCGCTCCAGGAACTGTCGTCATAGTGCGAAGATTCTGTAAAATCCGGTGCCGAACCAAAGTCAGATCCGCTGCCGGTGCGATACTCATCCGAGGAAGTCCGAAGATCATCGGGGACATCTTCTTCTGATAATGGCCTGTAATCATTGCTGTCATAATCGTAGGTATAATAGTCATCGTCATACCACACATACGGAATATCATTATACCAGTAATAGATCGGCGTATGACGGTAATGCCCATGCATTAAAGAAAAGACTACCGCAGCCACCAGCACCAGGATAGCAATGACCGTAACGATGATCTTATGATTCCGGAAGATCTTCCTTCCGATCAGAAAGATCAGCAAGGCCAGTACGATCCCGCCTATCATGAGCCAGATATGAGCAGAGATGGATGTGACCAGAAAATAGATCACGACGATCATTCCGATGACGATCCCTGCGAGCTGAAAAACACTTTTGAACCAGTCTCCGTTAAATCCCAGGCCTTTTTTTTTATGCGTCTGAGAAGAGGTCGTCTGCCTGCTCTGCGCATGTTCTTTCTGGTTCAGTATCTCACTCTTTAATTTCAGGAACAGTTCATTGACCGCATAGTCTTCATCGGTTCCCTTATACCTGACCGAGCGGGTACCATCCGCCTTGTTTTTGTATACGATAAACTTATCGCCGTCCTGGTAGATCCCAAATGCCTTCGGTTCCTTGCAGTCGATCCCGATAAAGAAGCGGGTAGTCTCATAAGGGGGCAGTCCCCGGTCCTTATACCACTGCTCCAGTTCCGCGATCGTCCTGGGGGTCGATGCTGCCGCCCGGTTCATATTGGCATTTGGCGCTCCGCAATTGGGACAGACCGCAGCGTCGTCCGGTATCAGACTGCCGCAGTATTCGCATTTTACTTCCATGGTTCCTTCTCTTCTTCCTTGATACAGATCAGTCTAAAACTGTAATATTGTATCTTATTTTTCCCGAAAATCCAATCAGTTAAATAAAATCTCTATACAAGTGCAAAGGCTCCGCCTTTCTTGACAAGAAAATGGAATACAGGTATATATTTTTGATAATAAGACCAAAAAAGGATTTTCAAGATCATGAACAATGAGACCAGATATCTTCTGGAATGCGTAAAAAACGGATCCGTTTCCATCGATGATGCCCTTCTGAAGTTGAAAAGCCAGCCTTTTGAAGATATCGGCTATGCAAAAGTGGATCTTCACCGGGGAACACGCCAGGGCGTGTCCGAAGTGATCTACGGGGCCGGCAAAACTTCAGAGCAGATCATCGGCATCATAAAGACCATGCAGGAACATGGACAGGAAAAGATCCTGATCACCCGCCTGTCTTCGGAATCAGCAGATGCTGTTTCTTCGATTTGTGCCCTGACTTATCACAAGGATGCCCGGGTCGGGATCATCGGTAATCTTCCGGAACCGGACGGGCTTGGCAGTATCGTTGTCGCAACCGGCGGCACAAGTGATATTCCCGTAGCGGAAGAAGCTGCCCTGACGGCAGAGTTTCTCGGCAATCCGGTGATCCGGCTGTATGATGTAGGCGTTGCAGGGCTCCACCGCCTTCTGGCCCATAAAGAAGAGCTCATGAAGGCCAGTGTCATCATTGCTATTGCCGGAATGGAAGGAGCTCTGGCCAGTGTGATCGGCGGGCTTACCGACTGTCCTGTTATTGCAGTACCTACCAGTGTGGGTTACGGCGCATCTTTCCATGGTCTGTCTGCCCTTTTATCCATGCTGAATTCCTGTGCAAGCGGCGTGTCTGTCGTAAATATCGACAATGGATTCGGCGCCGGCTATCTTGCCAATATGATCAACCATATGGAGGCTAAAAAATGAAAACCCTGTATCTTGACTGCAGCATGGGCGCCGCAGGCGACATGCTGACTGCCGCTCTGACAGAACTTCTGCCGGATCCGGACAGCTTTATTGACGAACTGAACCATCTTGAGATTCCCAGTGTGCAGTATAGTAAAGAGCCTGCCGTTAAGTGCGGGATCACCGGGACACACATCCGTGTGCTGGTGAACGGGGAAGAAGAAGGCGGACATGGCCATACTCATGATCATGATCATGATCATGATCATGACCATGAACATGAGCATCACCACCATGATCATGACCATGACCATGACCACGAACATAAGCATCACGATCATGACCATGAACACGAACACGAGCATGAGCACGGCCATGAGCATCATCACAGCAGTCTTCACGATATCGAACATATCATTTCAGACCTTTCTGTTTCCGAAACAGTCAAGGCTGATATCCTGGCTGTTTACCACCTGATTGCGGAAGCAGAAAGCCATGTCCATGGCGTGCCTGTGAATCAGATTCATTTTCACGAAGTCGGGACCATGGATGCGGTTGCAGACGTGACTGCTGTCTGCATGCTGATCCGTCGGATCGCTCCGGATGAGATCGTGGCGTCTCCCGTTCACGTAGGATCCGGACAGGTACGGTGTGCCCACGGGATCCTGCCGGTTCCGGCTCCGGCAACAGCCTATATTCTGCAGGATATTCCCATGTATTCCGGCGATATCAAAGGTGAGCTCTGCACGCCTACCGGCGCTGCTCTTCTGAAACATTTTGTCAGCCGCTTCGGTCCGATGCCGGCCATGAGGACAAGCGCTATCGGATATGGCATGGGAACGAAGGATTTCGAGGCTGCCAACTGTATCCGCGCTATGCTGGGAGAAACGAAAGACCGCACCGATATCGTCCTGGAACTTTCCTGCAACGTAGACGATATGACCGCGGAAGAGATCAGCTTTGCCATGGACCGTCTGTTTGAAGCAGGCGCCAGAGAGGTCTATACGATCCCGATAGGAATGAAAAAGTCACGCCCCGGTATCCTGCTCCGTGCCATGTGCCTGGAAGAAGACAGGGAACAGGTCCTTAAGGCCATGTTCCGTCATACCTCCACCATCGGCATCCGTGAAAGCAGTACCCGCAGATATGTGCTGAAACGTCACATAGAAACCATGGAAACTCCTTATGGCCCTGTACGCTGCAAGATCTCAGCCGGATACGGAACAGAGCGTCGGAAATACGAATACGATGACCTCTTAAAGATTGCCGCCGAACAGAACATGACACTTAAGGAAGTACGAGAACTCCTCGACAGGTAGACAGAATGAATCCTTTACGTATGAATACACTATCTGAGAAAAAACAGCATCTGGAACAGTATCTGCTCTCCCTTGGGAGTGTTCTGGTCGCTTTTTCCTCCGGCGTGGATTCCACCTTTCTGTTAAAGACTGCCCACGATATCCTGGGAGATCAATGTGCCGCCGTGACTGCCCGTTCCTCGATCTTCCCTTCCAGGGAATCGGAGGAAGCAGCTGCCTTCTGCCGCAAGGAAGGGATCCGGCAGATCACGTTGGACGTCGATGAACTTTCCATCGATGGGTTCAGCAGCAACCCGCCGGACAGATGCTATCTGTGTAAACGTTCCATATTCCGGCAGTTTCAGGAGACAGCCCGACAGGAAGGTTTTTCCCATGTGGTCGAAGGCTCTAATGTGGATGACCTGGGAGATTACCGTCCGGGCCTTAAGGCGATTGCCGAACTTCAGATCCTAAGCCCTCTCAGGGAAGCCGGCCTCACCAAATCAGAGATCCGCTCCTTATCGAAAGATCTGGATCTTCCCACCTGGAACAAGCCATCATTTGCCTGCCTGGCTTCAAGATTTGTCTACGGAGAGGAGATCACGGAGCAGAAACTTTCTATGGTGGAACTTGCCGAGCAGCGTCTTCTTGACCTGGGATTCAGGCAGTTCCGTGTCCGGATCCACGGCAGCATGGCCCGCATCGAACTGGAACCTGCTGAGTTCGATCGCTTTATGCAGGCAGATATCCGTTCCGAGGTATGCGCATGCCTTCACGAACTTGGATTTACTTATGCAGCACTCGACCTGGACGGCTACCAGACAGGCAGCATGAACAAAATCCTGACAGAAAAGGATCTGAAACAATGATGAAAGAAACTACAGCCTGTGATGACAACAGGATTATGCTCCGGCAGATGAAACTCATCCCTGTGCAGACTGCTGCCGGTGTCAGGATGATCAATCCTGAAGAACTGCTTTATGCGGAAATATACCGAAATGAGACTTGCTTTGTTTTTGCAGAACAAAGGATCGACAGCACTGTATTGCCGGCCGAGGCAGAGCCTTTGCTCGTACCGTTCGGTTTCTTCCGGTGTCACAGAAACTATATTGTGTCTCTTCAAAAGATCACATTTATCGATAAAGAATATATCACCATGGAAAATGGAGATTCCATCCCCCTGAGTATGCAGAGAAGAGACGATTTTCTGGCTGCATGCACCGAATTCATGAGAAGAAACTGATCTTTTCTGACAGACAGACCCCTGCTGACATTTTATGCTCTGCAGGGGTTTTTTTGTGGTACTCGGGCGGATTATCCGTTATAATAAAGTCAACGTTCATAACAAGAATAACTATTAAGTAAGAACAGGAGTATTCCATGAAAAACCAAGATATCATTATCCGGGATCCTTTTATCCTGCTGGTCGGGGACACCTACTACATGTACGGTTCCAACAGCCTGACTCTGTGGGAGCCCGGAGAAGAAAGCTTTTACTGTTACAAGAGCTGCGACCTGGAAAACTGGGAAGGCCCCATCGAAATCTTTCACAAGCCGGAGGGCTTTTTTGCAGACCGCAATTACTGGGCTCCGTAATGCATTGCCTATAAGGGGAGTTACTATCTGATCACAACATTTGCAAGTGCTGATACAAAAAAAGGAATCTATATTCTGAAGGCAGATCACCCGGAAGGACCCTTCATGCCCTATAGCAGCCGGCTGACCCCGGAAGACTGGACCTGCATCGACGGCACGGTCTATGTGGATGGTGAACGGATCTTCCTGGTTTACTCCCACTCCTTTGAAGATTCCCCTACGGGCGATATGTGCTGTCAGGAATTGTCTGCAGATCTGAAATGCGCTGTTACAGAGCCATCTCTACTGTTCTCTGCGTCGGAAGCATCCTGGGCACACCCGGTTCCCTTCGCCAAAATGGAATTCGGGATGGATGGGGACGTTTATTTTACAGACGGACCGTTCCTGTTCCGGAAAGATGGCCGGCTGTACATGACCTGGTCCAGCTGGGGCACCAACGGATACGCCGTCGGCCTGGCAGTTTCGGAAAGCGGGGCCGTGCAGGGACCTTGGAACCAGCGTGAAAAGCCATTCTTTCCTGAAAACGGAGGCCATGGAATGGCATTTACAGACAAAGAAGGAAACCTCCGGTTTGTCCTTCATTATCCGAACGATAAATTCCATGAGCACCCGATGTTCATTGACCTGACCGTATAATTTGCCAGTACAGATTGGAGATTGTTATGAAAAGCAGATTATTAAATGATAACTGGAAATTCTGGGAAGTTACCAATTCCTTTGCATTGAACTGGGCGCCGCCTGCCGATGCTGTCATCGTGGATCTTCCCCATGATGCCATGATCGAAAAGCCGCAGGATCCTGACTGCCCTTCCGGTGCCAACACCGGCTACCGCAAAGGCGGCGTGTACAGCTATTCCCGTACCCTGTATGCCGCTTCCCCGGACAGGACCTATATCCTGAAAGTGGAAGGCGCCTATATGAACGCCTTTGTCTATGTGAACGGGCAGCTGGCTTCAAAACGGCCCTTCGGCTACACGGTCTTTTATGTACCATTAAACAGGTTCCTGGAATATGGAAAAGAAAATGAGATCCGCATCCAGGTCCGTTCCGGAGCAGAGCCCAATTCCAGATGGTATTCCGGTACCGGTCTTTACCGGGACGTGTATCTGCTGGAAGCCGGTGAGCAGTATATCAAGCCTGACAGTGTGCAGATCAGCACCACGGAACTGACGGCCGGAAACGGCATTTCCTACGCAAAGATCCATGTGGATGCACTGATCGTAAACCGCAGCGCTGAAAAGAACGGTTCCCTGGAGATCACCTTCCGGGATGCTTCCGGCAAAACGGCGGCAGTTTCGACAGTTCCCATCGATGATATCGCCATTTCCTATGATACGATGTCGGAGCTTGCTGCCTGCAGGATCATGCAGCTCTTTGATGATACCGAGACACCGGATCTGATGTACTATCCGGTGCAGGCTGATTTGCTGGTACACAGCCCCCTTCTCTGGGACGCGGAAAATCCGCACCTGTATACCTGTACCCTGGCGCTTAAATGCCGGACCGGCCAGGTACTTGATACGCATTCCGATACCTTCGGGATCCGAAAACTGTCTGTCAGCCCTGAAGAAGGCTTCCGGGTCAACGGTCGGGAAATAAAACTGCGTGGATCCTGCATCCATCACGACAGCGGTCTACTCGGCGCAAAAACATTTGAAGATGTCCATGTCCGTCAGATCAGCCTTCTCAAGGAAGCCGGCTTCAATGCTATCCGCTGCGCCCATAATCCTGCAGCGCCTGCCCTCCTCAGAGCCTGTGACAAGGTCGGTATGTATGTCATGGACGAGTCCTTTGATATCTGGACACGGCATAAATCAAACTATGACTATGGCATGTATTTCGAAGAATGGTGGGAAGCAGATGTAGAAGCCATGGTGAGAAATGACTTCAACCACCCTTCTGTTGTCATGTACTCCATCGGAAATGAGATCCCGGAGATCGGAACACCTCAGGGCGGGCGGATTGCGCAGATGATCTGCGAAAAGATCCATTCCATGGATGATACCCGGTTCACTCTGGCCAGTGTCAACGGAATCTTCTCTGTAGGAGACGGCCTGAACCAGATCGTCCATGATGTGGCAGCCGATCTGGCCGCTCAGGGTAATACCGACGTCAATGTCAATGATTTCATGGCATTCATGCATATCTACATGAACGATATGACCAGTCATCCCATCGTGGACCAGACGATATCCGTGCCCTTCCAGTACACGGACATCGCCGGCTACAACTATATGGGAAGTCGTTATGATATCGAGCATGCCCTGCATCCGGAGCGGGTCATCGTCGGAAGTGAGACCGGCATTGCAGATATCGTCTATAACTGGGAACGTGTCAAGAAATACCCTTACGTGATCGGCGACTTCTGCTGGACCGGTTGGGAATATCTGGGAGAATCAGGCATCGGTTCGCCCAATTATGCCAATGGCAGCAACCCCTTTGGGAATGCCGTTTTCCCGCTGCAGATCTCGGGTACCGGAGCGATCGACATTACAGGGCACCGTCTTCCCATGTCCTATTTCCGGGAGATCGTGTTTGGACTTCGCAAGGATCCGTATATCGCCGTCCAGGATCCGGCTCATTATGGGGAAGATCTGATCCGCAACCCCTGGATCATTTCCGATGCCATCGGCAGTTGGAGCTTCTCCCAGTACAAAGGAAAACCGGTTGTAGTGGAAGTCTACTCTGACAGCGACGAGGTGGAACTGTTCAAGAACGGCGTGTCTCTCGGAAGAAAGCCTGCCGGCGCAGCCACCGGCTTCATGGCAATGTTCGGGACCACCTGTGAACCAGGAACGCTGACAGCAGTCGCATACAATGCTGCCGGAGAAGAGACCGGACGGTATGAGCTGCAAAGCGCCGGGGATGACCTGAAGCTGGTGAGTTCTGAAGAGCCGGCGTACAGGGCGGAAATCCCTGCTCCTGAAGAGCCTTCACAGAAGGAGTCCATCTTCTCAGATATCACCAATTATTTTGCCGCTAAAGATCCCATGAACAATATGCCTTCCGCCGATCAACTGAAAGCCGAATACCAGGCATCCAGCATGCGGGCGAAGGAGTTCAGTGAGCAGCTGAAAGCCCAGTATCTGAATGGCAATACGGGCAAGCCCGAACTGATCCTGGACATCGGGGAGTCCCGTCTGCTGAAGGAACAGCCTGCTGACGCTGCGGCACCTGCAGCCAATGAAGCAG
>R26__coassemble_696_pt1 | contig 19444 bp, 12 predicted proteins | sample R26__metabat2_high_PE_046 | metagenome-assembled genome bin R26
TCTTTACTCCCTGCGATAATGAAAAGGTTGTCATGCGTCCGATCGTTTCAAAAGCAGAAGCGGATGAACTGATCAGCAGGATCCCGGATATCGGATTTCTGGGTATCCCGGATGAAAAGAAAAGGGAAGAATGCTATAAAGAAACCATCCGGACATGCGATCCGCATAAATTCGTCAGTATCATCAAAACGATCTATGCCAGAAAACAGCAGAGGATCTCAGAAGGAAAGAAAGTAACGGCCAGTGATGAAAAGTATTTCCAGATGGCAGAGGATAAACTGTATGGGGAGCTGGCGATTGCCCTGGAAATTGAGCGGACAGAAGTGAAAGATTATATTTTCAGATGTGTCAATTGACGACACATCTTTTTTTATGCAATGGATTGTATCTGTTTCGTACAATCTGAAATCCTAATAGACATTATCCCGTTTTTTCGATAAAATAATTCTGTTGTGAATGGTTGACACATTTATATGGTTATGGAGGTTTTAATATGGGAAAAGTTATGGACGGTCTCGATCCGAAAGTCTATTTCACTCTGGAAGAAGAATTCCAGGGAGAAAAGATTGAAGCTATCTACAGATATGCCCGCAAGCCCGTTGCAAACCAGGAAGATCTTGACCTGTCTCAGGCTGAAGATCCGATGGCAAGAATGGGACAGGGATTCTGTCCGGCTTTCAATCAGAGAACTTATGAAGCAGCCCCTGGTGTTACCTGTATGCAGGACGTGGAAGTTGTCCTGAGAGACGGCTGCAAGATCTATACAGATCTCTTCCTTCCCTCAAGGATCGCAGAGATGGACGAAGTTCCGAATTATGAAAAGATCCCCTGCATCGTATCCTGGAGCTGGTTTGGAAAACGCCCCGGTGATGGTATGAGTGAATGGCAGATCATGGGTGTTCCGCCTCACACAGTATCCAAACTGGCGAAGTTTGAGTCTTCCGACCCGGCATTCTGGTGCTACAAGGGATATGCAGTCGCAAACGTTGATGTACGTGGCGCAGGTCATTCTGAGGGCAACGTTCATATGTTCACCCATCAGGACAGAGAAGACGGATATGATTTCGTAGAGTGGCTGGCAGAGCAGAAATGGTGCAACGGAAAGATCGGTATGACAGGAAACTCCGGTGTTGCTATGCATCAGTGGGGCATCGCAGCAGAGTGCCCGCCGCACCTTGCCTGCATCGCTCCCTGGGAGAGCACCACAGACCTTTATGGCGACTCCCTGTATGAAGGCGGTATCCCGGCACTTTCTTTCAATGAGTTCATCGCAGCGCAGGTAACAGGTCTCGGCGGTGTTGACGACCAGGTTGCCATGGCACGTGTATATCCGTTCCGTAATGGATATTGGAATGACAAGATGGCTGATTTCGCCAAAGTCAAGATCCCGGTATACCAGACAGCAGGTTGGTCACACTTCCATCTGCCGGGCTCTTCCAGAGCTTACATCAGATGTAAATCCAAACTGAAATGGTTCCGTGCCCACAGAGATTTTGAGTGGCCGGATACCTACGATCCGCGCAACCTGCAGGATCTGCAGCTGTTCTATGACCGCTATCTGAAAGATATCCATAACGGCTGGGAGATGACCCCGAAGGTACGTATCGACGTTATGGACGTTATGGAGCATGATTACCAGGAGAGACGTCCTGAAAATGAATGGCCGCTGAAGAGGACTGAGTGGAGAAAGTATTATCTGGATGCTTCCAAGATGACCATGCAGGATACTCCTGTTGAGATCGAATCTTCTGTTTCTTACAACGGTGAGACCGCTGAAGACGGCTATATCGACAGAGTTGAGTTTGATATGGAATTCAAGGAAGATACAGAACTGACCGGTTATATGTGGCTCAGACTGTGGGTATCCTGCGATGGATACAACGATATGGATATGTTCGTTAATATCCAGAAGGCTGACAGCAAGGGCAACTGGCTGCCGTGGACGACTCTGAATGAGCCTCATCCGGGACAGTGGGGCAAGATGCGTGTAAGCCGCCGTGCTCTGTGGCCCGAAGAGATGAAGAAATACAAACTGAAAGGCAAAGAGTACTGGCCGGTACAGAGCAACCTGAAAGAGGAGAAGCTCAAAGACGGCGAGATCGTTCCGGTTGATATCGCGATCGTTCCGTCCTCCCGTTTCTGGCACAAAGGACAGAAGCTTCGTATCCAAATCGCCGGCAACTACATCCGCGAGGGCTGGTTCGAGCCTCTCAGCTGGGACGTTGACAACCATGGAAAGCATATCATCCACACTGGTGGACAGTATGATTCATGGCTTCAGGTTCCGTACATCCCGCCGAAATTCGAAACCGACGGACACGTGTACAGATAAGGTCACACAACAGAACTTGTTTTTTGGAACTGCTGCTTTGCGAAGCAGCAGTTCTGTTTTTCTGATTTCCGGGAACCATCTGCCTGAAAAACAATCAGCGAATGCGTTTTTCAGACAGATGGTTCCCGGAAATCGGATCATAGTTGTTCTTGACTTTGCAGGCAGCTTTTGCTAATATTAGTCCTGTTGTGAACCGCAGCTTAAAGGACGGACACTCCGACCGCTTTTCAGCTGCTGGTGATTAGAAAAAACAGGAGGATAATATTATGATTACACCGGAAATCAAAGCCGAACTGATCAAAGAGTACGGCAGGAACGAAGCTGACACAGGTTGTGTTGAAGTTCAGGTAGCGATCCTTTCCTACAGGATCAAAGAACTGACCGAACATCTTAAGACTCATCCGAAGGATCATCATTCCAGAAGAGGACTTCTGAAGATGGTAGGTAAGAGAAGAGGTCTTCTGGATTATCTGAAGAGCAAAGATATCGAAGCTTATCGTCAGCTGATCGAGAAATTAGGCATCAGAAAATAGTTCATAAAAATAGACTTTAGGGATTTTTCCTTAAAGTCTGTTTGTTTATAATGAGCTGTTTCACAGAAACGGCCGGACATGGCATTCGCCAAGAAGTAGAAGAAGGAGAGAACAATGAGCAAAGAATTTAAAAGTTATGAAATGCAGCTTGCGGGAAGGACTTTGAAGGTTGAGATCGGAAGAGTCGCCGCGCAGGCTAACGGAGCAGTTCTGGTACATTACGGTGATACCGTAGTCCTTTCCACTGCAACTGCATCCGAAAAACCGAGGGATGGGATCGATTTCTTCCCCCTGAGTGTTGATTTTGAAGAAAAGATGTATTCTGTGGGAAAGATCCCGGGAGGATTTACCAGAAGAGAAGGCCGTCCTTCTGAAAATGCGATCCTTACAAGCCGTGTGATCGACAGACCGATGATGCCTTTATTCCCGAAAGATTACAGAAACGATGTGGTACTCAATAACCTGGTCATGAGTGTTGATCCGGACTGCTCAGCAGAACTGGCGGCTATGCTTGGATCTTCTCTGGCTACCTGTATTTCAGACATCCCGTTTGACGGCCCGGTGGCCATGACCCAGATGGGCATGGTAAACGGTGAACTGGTCTACAACCCGACGGAAGAGCAGAAGCTGGCTACAGATCTTACTCTTACGGTCGCTTCTACACCGGAAAAGGTGATCATGATCGAAGCAGGCGCCAAGGAAGTACCGGAAGCAAAAATGATCGAAGCGATCTTCAAAGCCCATGAACTGAACTGTGAGATCAACCGTTTCTTCGCGCAGATCATTGCAGAGACCGGCAAGGAAAAGCATGAATATGAAAGCCATGTGATCCCTGATGAGGTCATGGATGCGATCGTTGCACTTGTTCCGCAGGAAGAAATGGAAAAAGCGGTGTTTGCGGATGAAAAACAGGTTCGTGACGCCAATATCTCCGAGATCAAGGATATGCTGAATGAGAAATTCACAGAAGAACACGAGGATTACCTTCCGTTCATCGATGAAGCAGTATATGCATATCAGAAGAAGACCGTTCGGAAGATGATCCTGAAAGACCATAAGCGTCCGGACGGACGTGCGATCGATCAGATCCGTCCGCTGTCCGCCGAGATTGATATTCTTCCGAGAGCTCATGGCTCAGGCATGTTTACCAGAGGGCAGACACAGATCATGACCGCCACGACGCTGGGACCGTTATCCGATGCCCAGAAGATCGACGGACTGGATCTGAATGTTACCTCAAAACGTTATATGCATCAGTATAATTTCCCGGGATATTCTGTCGGAGAAGCAAAACCGAACAGATCCCCAGGACGTCGTGAGATCGGACACGGTGCATTGGCAGAAAGGGCTCTTCTCCCGGTGATCCCGTCAGAAGCAGAATTCCCGTATGCACTTCGTCTGGTATCGGAGACATTTGAATCAAACGGATCCACCAGCCAGGCTTCTGTATGCGCTTCCACACTGTCCCTTATGGCAGCCGGTGTCCCGATCAAGAGACCTGTAGCAGGTATTTCCTGTGGTCTGGTTACCGGAGAGACTGATGATGACTATCTGATCCTGACGGATATCCAGGGGCTTGAAGATTTCTTTGGCGATATGGACTTTAAGGTAGCCGGTACAGATGAAGGCATTACCGCCATCCAGATGGATATCAAGATCCACGGCCTGACAAGAAAGATCGTGGAAGAAGCGATCGCGAGAGCAAAACAGGCAAGAACATATATCCTTCACGAAGTCATGCTTCCTGTGATCTCTGAGCCCAGAAAAGAACTCAGCAAATATGCGCCTAAGATCATCAGCATTCAGATCGATCCTGATAAGATCGGCGATGTTGTCGGCAAGCAGGGCAAGGTGATCAATGAGATCATAGCAAGGACCAACGTCAAGATCGATATCGACGATAACGGAATGGTTTCCATCTGCGGCGTGGATCCTGAAATGCTTGAGCAGGCAAAGGGCATGATCGAAACCATCGTTTCTGAATTTGAAGAAGGCAGGATCTATGAAGGCAAGGTCGTTTCCATTAAGGAGTTCGGCGCTTTCCTGGAGTTTGCCCCCGGAAAGGAAGGCATGGTCCACATCTCCAAGATCGCAAAAGAACGTATTAAATGCGTGGAAGATGTTCTGACCCTTGGCGATGTTGTGAAGGCAAAATGCCTCGGCCCGGATAAGATGGGAAGAGTCTCCTTCAGCATCAAAGACGCGAAAGAGCCTACCGATAAGGCAAAAGAATAATCATTATTGCTGCAATAAAAAAGGAAGGCACATCCATCAGAAAAGTTCAGATTCTATTCACTTTTCCGATGGATGTGCCTTCCTTTTTCATACAGAAAATTTTTTTCGTTTAGCTTATGAAAGCCAACGATTGACAATTTTTTATCATGTAAGAGGAAATACAGCGGGGGAAAAGTGAATTGAAACTGAACTTTTCTCCCGCTGTATTCCCTCTCACAGAAAAAAGAACATCTGTCAGTCGTTGGCTTTCATGGCCTCCACCATATCCGTGTTGTTTACAGACTTGCGCATGATCACATTGACGATCAGTGTAAATACGACCGAGATCGCCAGAGCGATCACAAAGCTAAGAGGTTTGATCTCCCGGCCGAACATGATATGATTAACCTCCACTGTACGCACAACAAATCCATGCAGCCAGATCCCGATCAGAAGGCCGGCTAAAGAACCGAGAAAGCTCAGGATGTTTGTTTCCCGGAAAATATAACTGCGGGTTTCTTTCTTGTAGAAGCCAAGGACACGCAGCGTAGCGAGTTCTTTCCTTCGCTCACAGATATTGACATTAATGAGATTATACAGGACGACAATGCATAACAAGCCTGCTGCCAGGATCAGAACAGCGATCACTCCATTGATGCTTCTTATGCTGTCGGAAAAGGATTCCTTCAGACTGCTGACAGAACGTCCGAAGAGCACATGAGGATCAGACAGGATCGCCGAAGAATCATCCTGTTCACTGATACAAAGGAGCGTAGTAAAGTCTGGGGCATGCTGAAAGAGTGTCTCGTAACATTCCCGGGTCATATAAGCAAAGGAAGAGACATAGTTTTCCGCGATCGCTGATACGGAAACCTCCTTTTGATGCCCGTCGGAGTCTTCCAGCAGTACGGTATCACCAGGGCGGATCTTCATTTCCTCACACATTTTTTCCGTCAGAATAACGCTGTCTCCGGCAAGAGAGTATTCTTCATGACTGCTGCGGTCACGAAGTACTGTAAAGGAAGGAAAAAGATCGGGATCTTCCGGTACGAAGAGCGTAAGCTCCTGTCTGTCTTTTCCGAAATAGATCTTTCCGGTTTCCTGGGCGGACAGAAGGAAAGAACGGATCCGATCCCTGTCATTTAAGATGCCTGAAAGCTCATCGTCTGTCCTTATGGAATCCTCCCTGTCAAGAACATACATCAGGTCATATTGGTACAGTTCACCAAACTGCTTGTCAACGATATCATTGACGGAATCCCGGACACCGAAACCGGTCAGAAGAAGTGCGGAGCATCCGGCGACACCGATCATGGTCATGATAAAACGTTTTTTGTAACGGAACAGATTGCGAAATGTAACTTTATATGTGAAAGGCAGTTTTCGCCAGACAACACCGATATGCTCCAGCCAGATCCGTTTTCCAGGCGCAGGAGAACGGGGTACCATCAATGCAGCCGGAACAGAACGGAATTCATTCCAGCAGGACCACAAAGCAGCCAGTAGAATGCTCAGGATTGTTACAGGAGCAACCCAGGATACGATCTCCCAACGGATCGGCGCAGACATGGATGGAAGGAAATACATCATGCTGTAAGCTGCATTGATCGCAAGGGGAAAGACACGGAAGCCGACCGAAAAACCCAAAATACAGCCGAGAACAGAGGCAGACAGACTGAACAGGAGATATTCGGAAAGGATCTGTCCGTTTGAATAGCCAAGTGCTTTTAACGTTCCGATCTGCAGACGCCTTTCTTCCACCAGACGGGTCATGGTGGTAAGTGCCACTAAGAGTGCAACGATAAAGAAAAAGACCGGAAAGATCTTTGCCAGGGCAGATACTTTTCCGACATTGTTGGAATAACTGTCAAATCCGGCAAGATCATCTCTTGTCCGGTAGATCCAGGAGCCCTGCCGGAGCAGTTCCGTCTGCTTTTCTGCATCTTCCAGTTTTTCTTTCAGAAGAACGTAAGGAAGGGTCTGATCCTGTCCACTGCCCAAGGAATCAGTAAAAAGCTGCTGCGTGTGCTCCAACAGCCCGGCCAGGGAGGGCAGAGTATCTTTTGTTATGGAATTTATTTCCAAACGAACGGAAAGGTCTGAATCCAGGTTCTCTTTGACCTCGCTGGCACCTTCCATCTTGCTGATGATCATTTCCAGTTCTTCAGTCTGCGCTTTTACGTCTTCCGTCAGGATCCCGATCCGATCCGATACCAGCTTTGTTCCGAGAGGCTTCAGGACTTCTATGACAGAATCAATATATTCGGAATATGCATCCCCGAACGTATTCATCTGTTCGGCATCTTTTATAAGCAGATAAGCATCCGTATAATAATCACAGGTAAAAAAATCCTGCTGCACGTACACATTCAGGTTGATCGTTCCGGAACCCGTACCGGAGGGATCTCCTTCCACTGAAATACACATGGGACTCCGGCACAGTCCTACAACCGTCAGGGAAGTATCTGTCATGATATCCCGGAGCGTGCCGTCACCGGTACTGTCTTCTTCCAGGGTAAGTATGTCACCGACATGGATCTCTTCCCCGGTGTACCGGCCGAAAACGGATTCGGCCAAACATTCTCCAGGTGCCGTAGGAAGCCGTCCTTCTGTAAGCCGCAGGCAGTTCATGTCAGATCCGCCGTTTTCATCCAGAAAGCCGTAGACACGGGATGTAAAGTCAGATCCGCCTGCTTCGTGAAGCACCATATCAAAGACACGGGCTCCCAGTATACAGTCGATCTGGTCTTCCGCGCCGAGATTTTCAAGGTCGCCCTCCGTAAGTCCTACCGTGGAGCGGATATCCAGGTCATACAGGCGGTACTGCCGGATATAGCTGTCTGCAGAATCATACATATCAGGCGAAGCAGCAGCCAGCCCGGCCATAAAACCCGATCCGAGAGCGACGATAAATACGATGGAAAGAAACCGGTTAAGGCTTTCCCTGACATTTCGTATCATGTTTTTCCATCTTGTCTTTCCCATATGGATCACCATTCGATCGTTTCCACAGGAGCAGGTGACGGATTACTTTCCATAGAGAGGATCTTTCCGCTCCTGATCCGGATGACCCTGTCAGCGATCTGAGTGAGGGCGCTGTTATGAGTGATGATGAGAACCGTTTTACCCGTGTTTCGGCAGATATCCTGCAGGAGCTTCAACACTGCTTTACCTGTCTGGTAATCCAGTGCACCGGTCGGTTCATCGCAGAGAATGATCTTCGGATTTTTGGCTATCGCTCTTGCGATCGATACGCGCTGCTGTTCTCCCCCGGAAAGCTGTCCGGGGAAGTTATCCATACGATCTTCCAGCCCGACTTCCTTCAATACTTTACGCGCATCCAGACTGTCCCGGCAGATCTCGGAAGCCAGTTCTACATTTTCCAGTGCAGTCAGATTCTGTACAAGATTGTAAAACTGAAAGACAAAGCCAACATCATTTCTCCGGTAACCGGTAAGCTGTTTCGGTGTAAGAGATGTGATGTCTCTGCCATCAAGCCAGGCTTCGCCGGAGGACGCAGTATCCATTCCTCCGAGAATATTTAAAAGCGTTGTTTTACCTGCACCGGAATGACCGGCGATCACACACAGTTCCCCTTTTTCCACGGAGAAATCGATCCCGTCAAGAGCACGGACCTCATTGGATCCGGAACGATAGATCTTGGATATATTATGAAACTCGATATAAGCCATAGTCGTCTCCTTATTCTTCCAGAAGAAGTATCCTGATCAGTTCTGCATAGATATCCGGAAGATGCTGATGCAGGATCGTCTTTCCGAGTACAAATCTGTCAGAGCTCAACTCATTTCCGATCTGGGCGAGCGGATACAGATCACTGTTTTCCATGGCGTCGAAAACAGCAGACAGATCATCACCCGGGTTATTGCCGGCATCTGCAGTATCCGACAGAAGATCCGGTGCGGCAGGGACCAGATATCTGCATAAAATGAGCATGCTTTCAAACGATGTGATCCCATCCTCACTGAGTCCGGAATCTGTCAGGGAATGCCTGTCATTGTAGTAGGACCGGATAGACGGGGCAGCTTTATACAGTGTTTCCGAATAACGATCCAGAGTTTCCTTCAGATTTTCATCCGCGCACTTAAGAACGATGTCCTGACCGATCCGTACAAATCCCCATTGAGAAAGGGGAAGCCTGGGAACCATATCGCAGGGATTGATATAATTAAAGATGTTGGAACAGGCAGGAAACTCTGCATCCCTTCTGACGACGGCAGGGCAGGCAAAAGCGTATACGTGGACACGGTCAGGTCCGAGATATTCGTTCGTCAGAAGTCCCAGAAGATCCGCGCAGGCAGCTCCCCGGCTGTATCCGGTGATCAGGACCATAGGATCTTCCTCCTTGTCCAGATAATCTTTCAGAGTCAGGAAAACATCTTCCGCACAGAATAAAAAGTTTTCTGCAAAAACTGCTTCATCGCTGTGGGAAGGACAGAAATCAAAATTAGAATACCATTCTCCGGAGGCGGTTCCACGGATCGTTACAACAAGCGCTTTTTTGGTAAACAGGACGTTCTGCCGAACGATCCCTTCCCCGATGGTAAAAGCACAGGTATGCGAAGGGTCTGTTTCCTCTTTGTCATAATGAGACTGGGACAGCACATTCAGACCGGCGGCTCTGTACAGGGTCTGCGTATCTTCTGCTGTATAGCCGCAGTTAAGCGCGAGCAGCTGCAGCGCCAGGTAATCGGAACGCAGAGAGGAAGGCTCCGGAACCAGAAGCTGTCCGATACTGATCTCTGAAACATCCGGCAACAGGTCAGACGGCGCCGCTCCGGCAGGAAAACAGCAGAAAAGCGCGGTATTTGAAATAGATAGCAATAGGATCACGATGATCGTCAGGAAACTTTTTTTCATAGTATAATACTATAACTCATTTCACATCAGTTGTGTAATTTTTTTAGAGAGAGGACAGGTTGAACATCCTGAGAAATAATAGTAAAATAATAATTCATGAAAATGGGATATTATGGTTTTTCGGAGGAAATCATTGGCATCAAATAAGAAACAGACAACCAAAAAACAGACCGGAAAGACAGCCGCCGCAGGCAAAACTGCAAAAACGGGAAATAAAACTGCCGGAAAAGAAAGGGTAAAACAGCAGCCTCAGGAAGAAAAAAAGAGCCTGAGCTTTGCCGCTGCCCTGGTCCTGGGAATCCTGATCGCCCTTGTTCTGGAACTGTGCAATTTCAATGTGTTCGGAACATTCGGCGGATGGGTCAAATACGGACAGTTCGGACTGTTCGGCGTGATGGCGTATATGTTCCCGCTTCTGGTGCTCGTACTTTTCGTTGCATCTACATACCGGGAACGTAAGCTAAGAACGATCTTCTGTGCATGCTTTATGTTTCTTGCCATGTGTGTTCTGTCGCACCTGGTTTCTCCGCTGTCCCTGAATGATCATAATGTGATCTCCTATTTCAAGACCTGTGCCGAAAATATGAAAGGGGGAGGGATCATCGGCGGCAGCATTGCGCTTGGTCTGTATCTTCTTTTGTCTAAATCCGGCGCAGTCATCATAACGATCCTGATCATCCTGATCTGTCTGTTCTTTGTGTTTGAAGATCAGATCCGGAAATTCTTTGCCTGGCTTACCAGGGAGAAAGATCCTGCAGAGTATGAATCTAGTGAGGATGAAGACGAGGATGAGTATGAGGATGAGAGATACGAGGCCTATGAGAGACAGCTCAGGGAGCGAAGAACATCCCGCCCGTCCCATCATTATGAAGAGCCTGTTCTGATCTCAGAGGACGAAGAGGGAACGATCATACGTCTGGTAAAAACCCGTAAAAAACACGGACGATCTCATAATACCATGCTTACCAGAACTACGAAAAAAGCTCAGCCTTTGAGGGATGGATCGACAGATACTGTCCGGAGCGGCAATAAAGCAAGAGGCGTCAGCAATGAACTGGATATGCTGCCGCACAATGCCAACGGTGATGAGATCCATGAGATCACAAGAAAGACGGGATCAAAAAGAAAAGAACCTGCAAAGACATCTTCCAGGGATCTGTTTTCCGATACCCTGATCATACCGCCGCAGGAGGAGCAGATAAAGTGGGATTTCCCGGACAAAGCCTCTGTAACGAAGGTGGAGGAAGCAGAAGTAAACCGCCGCAGGCAGCAGGAGCGTCCTGTAAAAGTCCGTAAAGAAGAGACAAAACCGGAACGTACCGCAGCGAAGCCTGTGAAAAAGACTGCTGAGAAAAAAACAGATCCATTTTCCGCTCCGGCAGACGGAAGTCCTGTATATTATGCTCCACCGATGGAACTTCTTGCAAGAGTCAAAGGCAGAAACCGTTCTTCTGAAGCGGAATTGGAAAAGATCGCGCGAAATCTGGAGATCATCCTGGAACAGTTCGGAGTCAATGCCACTGTGACGGATATTCAGGCGGGTCCTTCCGTAACACGGTATGAACTGCAGCCGGAGCTCGGGACAAGAGTCAATAAGATCACCGCACTTGCGGATGATCTGAAACTGAACCTGGGCGTGACGGAGATCAGGATTGAAGCCCCTATCCCGGGAAGACAAGCAGTTGGCATAGAGATCCCAAATAAAAACAGGCAGACAGTTTATATGCGGGAACTTCTTGAGGAGCCGCAGCTGATCAATCATCCTTCCAAGATCGCTTTCGCCGCGGGAATGGATATTTCCGGCAATGTCGTTGTGGCAGATATCGCAAAAATGCCGCATCTTCTGGTGGCAGGAACTACAGGCTCCGGAAAATCCGTGTTCCTGAACACGATCCTGATGACGATCCTATACAGGGCAAAGCCTTCTGAAGTCGGTCTGATCATCATTGACCCGAAGAAGGTGGAGTTTGGCGTCTATGCAGGGATCCCGCATCTGATGAAAGATGTAGTGACAGATCCGGGACAGGCAGTCAGTACCCTCAGGTGGGCTGTTAATGAGATGACGAACCGCTATCAGAGAATGCAGCTGTCTTCTGTCAGGGAATTCAGGGCTTACAATGCCAAAGTGGCAAAGGGAACCGTAAATCCTCAGGAAGAAAATCCGCGTATGATGAATCAGATCGTGATCATTATCGACGAGTTGGCGGATCTGATGATGGTGGCAAAAAAAGAAGCGGAAGCATTGATCTGCCGTCTGGCACAGCTTGCCAGAGCAGCGGGCATCCATTTGATCATTGCGACACAGAGACCGTCCGTCGATGTAGTCACCGGTCTCATTAAAGCCAATGTGCCTGCCCGGGTCGCGCTTCTTGTATCTTCCCAGGTTGACTCAAGGACGATCATAGATATGCAGGGAGCTGAGAAACTCCTTGGCAACGGCGATATGTTGTTTTATCCGACAGGTTATGTCAAACCGGTCAGGATCCAGGGAGCTTTTGTATCGGATGATGAGATCCAGAGGACTGTGGATTTCCTGATCAGCAACAATAAGCATAATTATTTTGAAGCAGAATCCAAAGAGATCGAAAAATACCAGAACACCCCGCAGGGAGAACCATCAGGGACGGAAACTTCAGATAATGAAGAGGGAGCCGGACGATACGACGAATACTTTTATGAGGCGGGAAAACTGTGCATAGAGATGGGAAAGGCTTCTTCCAGTATGCTGCAGAGGAGGTTCAATCTTGGATTCAACAGAGCCGCCAGGATCATTGATCAACTGGAAGAATTCGGCGCTGTAGGACCGCAGAACGGAGCAAAACCAAGGGAGATCCTTGTGGATTCCATCACTTTCGAGGAAATGTATCAGGAACTGGAAAACGGTGACCGTAAATGAAATATGCAGATGTGATCGTTGATATCTCCCATGAAAATGTGGACCGGCCTTTTGAATACATGATCCCGGAAGAGTTGGAACAGGAGATCTGCTGCGGCAGCCAGGTGATCATTCCTTTCGGGAAGGGAAACCGAAGGATCAATGGATTTGTAACCGATATCAGAAAAGAGCCTCTCTATGATCCGGCTCGTCTGAAACAGATCGAAGGGATTGTTCCCGGAAGCAAGACCATTGAATCCAGGATGATCGAGCTGGCTTCCTTTATCAGGACCAATTACGGTTCTACAATGAACCGTGCCCTTAAGATCGTTCTTCCTGTGAAAAAAAACTCCGCTCCGGTAGTGGAAAGATACATTGTTGCATCAGAAGAGGATCAGAAGCTCGAAGATGCACTACTTCGGTATGAAAAAGATAAACGGACGGTTGCAAAGTACAGGCTTGTAAAGGAAATTGCCCGGGAGAAGATCCTTCCGTATGAGATCGTGAGGGATAAACTGAATATTTCTCCCTCGACCATAAAAAGCCTGGAAAAAGAAGGATTAGTCCGTGTGGATGTCAGGGAAAACCTGCGAAGTGCCATTTCTGTCAAAGAGAAAGCCCCTTATACGATCCGGCTGAATGCGGCACAGAAAGCAGCTGCCGATTCTATCTGGAGCCGTTATGAGGGAAATGATTTAAGGCCTTCTTTGATCCGGGGCGTTACCGGATCCGGAAAAACAGAGATCTATATCGATCTGATCGACCGGATGATCCAAAAGGGAAAACAGGCCATCGTCCTGATCCCGGAGATTGCACTGACTTACCAGACAGTCCTACGATTCTACAAGAAATTCGGAGACAGGATCTCTGTCATCCATTCAAGACTGACACCTGCTCAGAAACATGATCAGCTGGAAAAGGCAAGGAGGAAGGATGTAGATATCATCATCGGACCGAGGTCGGCATTGTTTACTCCGTTTCCTGATCTCGGCATCATCATTATCGATGAGGAGCATGAAGGTACCTATAAAAATGAAACGGCCCCTTGTTATCATTCCAGGGAAGTCGCAGTGAAACTGGCGGAACTGTCGGGAGGGATCGTTGTCATGGGATCCGCAACGCCTTCCGTAGAATCCTATTATAAAGCACAGAAGGGACTGTATGAGCTGTACTGCCTGAATGAACGAGCTAAGGGCGCTTCACTTCCGTTGGCGGAGATCCTGGATCTCAGAAAAGAGATGGCTTCCGGCAACCGCTCCATCATCAGCCGCAGGCTGGACGAACTGATCCGGGACCGGCTGCGCAAAAGAGAACAGGTCATGCTGTTTATCAACAGGCGGGCCTATCAGAGTTTTGTATCCTGCCGCAGCTGCGGAACTCCCGTCCAGTGCCCTCATTGTGATGTCTCTCTCAAATACCATAATAATGGCAGACTGATCTGCCATTACTGTGGTTATGAACAGCCTATGGTATCTGTTTGTCCATCCTGCGGATCCAGATATATCGGAACATTCGGAGCCGGAACGCAGAAAGTGGAGGAAGAAGTAAAGAACCTCTATCCGGACGCTGTGACGCTGCGTATGGATACAGATACCACCAAAGAAAAGGGCGGACATGAAAAGATCCTTTCTGCATTTGCCAATCATGAAGCGGACATTCTGATCGGAACGCAGATGATCGTCAAAGGACATGATTTCCCGGATGTTACCCTGGTAGGGATCCTGGCAGCTGATATTTCCCTTTATTCCGGGACTTACCAGGCAGCAGAAAAGACGTTCCAGCTTCTGACCCAGGCTTCCGGACGAGCCGGAAGGGGAACGAGAACAGGACAGGTTGTGATACAGACATATTCTCCGGATAATTATGCGATACGTGCAGGCGCATCCCAGGATTATCAGGCGTTTTATGATTACGAAATGTCATATCGAAAGCTTCTGGGATATCCGCCATCCATGAATATGCTGGGGATCCATGCAGCTTCCGAAGATATGGCTTTACTGGACAGAGCATGCGACAGGATCAGCAGAGTGATAGATCAGATGATCGAAAAAGGTCTTGATGCCGTCAAGATCGGACCTTCTGCGGCGCCGATCGCCAGGATCCAGGATCAGTACAGAAAAGTGATCTATATCAAATCCGGACAGTATGAGGATCTTACACTGATCAAGGACAGAACGGAGGAACTGGCCGACAGTATGCCCGGCAGAAAGATCCAGATAACTTTTGATTTTTCATTGAATGTGAATTAGGAGAAAAAAACATGGCATTACGAACAATCCGTGAGACCGGAGATCCGATCTTAAGAAAAACATCAAAACCGGTAAAAGAAATGACTCCGAGAACGGAGGAACTGATCGACGACCTGATCGAAAACATGCATGAAGCAGAGGGCGTCGGTCTGGCTGCAGTCCAGGTCGGAATTCTCAAGCGCATTGCGGTGGTATGGGTACCGGAGCCGGAGCCGGAAGAGGCGGAGGAAGGACAGGAAACAGAACCAGTCAATGAACTGACTCATTCATCCGGGGAAGAGATCGTGATGATCAATCCTGTATGGGAGCCGGTGGGAGAGGATCTTCAGACAGACTATGAAGGATGCCTGTCAGTCCCTGGAAAATGCGGCGTGGTGACAAGACCGGAACATATCCGGCTGAAAGCATTGGATCGCAATATGAAGCCTTTTGAGAGAGAGGCCATGGGCCTTCTGGCCAGGGCGATCTGCCATGAATGCGATCACATGGACGGGATACTCTATACTGATAAAGTCGAAGGTGAACTGCGTGATGTTCATGCGCAGGACGATGAGGAGGATGATCCGGAAGGATCTATCGAATAAGGAAAGGCTGAAACTTTTATGAAGATCATTTTTATGGGAACGCCGGAGATTGCCGTTCCGGCACTTGAGACACTGGTCGCATCTGATCACGATGTGATCGCAGTGATCACGCAGCCGGATCAGAAAAGCGGAAGAGGGATGAATCTCAGCGTTTCTCCGGTTAAGGAGACCGCATTAAAATATCATATTCCTGTATATCAGCCGGAGAAGATCGGCGACAGTTCTTTCCTGGATTTTCTGGAGTCTCTTGGCGCAGATATATATGCAGTGGCAGCTTATGCGCAGAAGATCCCTGACAGGCTTCTTCATATGGCGCGGTTCGGATGTATCAACCTTCATCCTTCGCTGCTTCCGAAATACAGAGGGTCCGGACCATTGCGCGGTCCTATCCTGAACGGGGATGAAGTGTCGGGAGTTACGATCATGCAGCTGGTAACAGACTGGGATGCAGGAGATATCCTTCTGCAGGAGTCATTCACACTGGATCCGGAGGAGACATCAGAAACATTGGAAGCCAGATCCGCTGTGCTTGGTGCACAGATGATGCTTGAAGTGATCAACCGTCTGGAAAAGGGAACGATCGATCCTGTACCTCAGGATCACAGTCAGGCAACTTATCTGAAGCAGATCACAAAAGAAGCAGGAAAGATCAACTTTCATGAAAGTGCTGTACAGATCGAAAGACAGGTACGTGCATGTATCCCATGGCCGTCGGCTTATACAAAGCTGGGCGGTAAGACGTTTAAGATCTGGAAAGCTGATACCTGCGCCGATCTGCCGGAAGGAGCCGTATTGCCGGAAGAGATCACTCCGGGCAGCGTTGCCTATGCAGACAAGAAGCAATTCCTGATCTGCACCGGTGAAGGCTATCTGAAACCGCTTATGGTACAGCTGGAAGGGAAAAAGAAAATGCCCGTGGAAGAATTCCTGAAAGGGAAAAAGATCACGCAGGGAGAACGGTTTGGAGAAGAATAATCCGAGAAATATCATCCTGAATATGCTGACAGAAACGCTGGATAAAGGAAAGCTCAGCCATATTGTTCTCCGGGAAATGTTTGATAGAGAACAGCCGGATGCAAGGGATCGTGCCTTTATCAACCGGACGTTTTCCGGGACTCTGGAAACACTGGTGAGGCTGGATCATGAGATCGGAGCGTTTTCTTCTGTACCGGTAAAGAAAATGAAACCCGTCATCAGAAATATATTGCGTATGAGCCTTTACCAGATGCAGTTCATGGATTCGGTCCCTTCATATTCCTGCATCAATGAAGCGGTAAAACTGACAAAAAAAAGAGGCTTCGGCAGCCTGTCCGGTTTTGTCAACGGCCTTCTGCGTACACTGGACAGCAAGGCAGATTCTCTGGTACTTCCGGATCACGTCCGCTGTTGTGCGCCGGAATGGATCTACAAGCTGATAAAGGACCAGTACGGGAAAGAACGCACGGTCAGATTCTTCGAAAAGATAAAAGAAGAGAAAGACGGTGTGTTTGTAAGGCTTAACTGTACCAGATATCCCGCCGCTGAGATCATCAATACCCTGGAAAAAGACGGATGCAGTGTGCAAAAGATCCCGCAGGCCGAACAGTGCTGTCTTGTCAGCGGTTTTGACAGTCTGACATCCCTGGAAGCGTTTCAAAAAGGAATGATCATTATGCAGGATCCGTCTTCTGTCATGGCGATGGATGACGTGCTTCAGCTCCTTGACCTTCCTTCTTTTATGATCGATGTTTGCGCTGCTCCGGGCGGAAAGAGTATGTATTTTGCAGAACATTTTCCGGATGCAGTTGTATCCGCCAGGGATCTGTCTGAAGAGAAGATCGGACTGATCAGACAGAATATCCGTCGGACCGGCCTTGCTAATATCCGCCCTCTGGTGCATGACGCACTGGTATTTGATGAAACTGTAAAGAAAGCGGCGGATCTTGTCATTGCGGATCTTCCCTGTTCCGGTCTGGGAGTGATCGGCAAAAAACCGGATATCTTATATCGGCTGAAACCGGAAGACCCGGAAGAACTTGCAAAACTGCAGCGCAGCATACTGGCTGTCGTGCAGGAATATGTCAAACCGGAAGGCATTCTTCTTTACAGCACCTGCACCGTTACGGATAAGGAAAACAAGGAAAATGCAGACTGGTTCTGCAAAAGGTTCGAATTTGAACAGATACGGGAAAAACAGTTCTTTCCCGGGGATGATCCTTATGATGGCTTTTACTATTCGGTGTTTCGCAGGAGAAACGTATAAAAGGACATGATCATGGAGCATAAAACAGATATCAAATCATTATCGTTTGAACAGATAAAGGCACTGATCGCCGGGTATGAAGTCCCTTCCTTCCGCGCGAAACAGATCTTTGAATGGCTGCATGTCCATCTCGTGACTTCTTTTGATGAAATGAAAAACATTCCCGCTGCCCTTCGTGAGAAACTGGAAGCGGATTGTGAGATCAGGAATGTAGTGAAGAAGAATGTTTTGATCTCCGGCATCGACGGCACCAGGAAGTATCTGTTTGAACTGAACGACCATCAATATATCGAAAGCGTCATGATGCGTTACCGGCACGGAAACAGTGTCTGCGTTTCCAGCCAGGTTGGCTGTGCCATGGGCTGCAGATTCTGTGCATCCACCATTGGGGGACTGATCAGAAATCTGACAACATCCGAGATCCTGTCCCAGATCTATGAGATCCAGAAAGACACAGGAGAAAGAGTCTCCAATGTCGTGATCATGGGGATGGGAGAACCGTTGACAAATTACCGCAATGTGATGGATTTTATACGGCTGATCAGCGATGAAAACACCTTGCACATCAGTCAAAGAAATATTACAATATCCACATGCGGTATCGTACCCGCTATAATAAGTTTGAGCAAAGAATCCTTAAAATGCACTCTTGCGCTTTCGCTCCATGCACCTTCTGACGAGATCCGAAGGAAGATCATGCCGATTGCGGAAAAGTACAGCATTAAGGAGATTTTACATGCCTGTGACCAGTATTTCAACAATACAGGAAGAAGGGTCACGTTTGAATACTGCCTGATCGACGGGATCAACGATAAAGAAGAGCATGCAAAGGCTCTGGCGAAACTGCTGAAAGGCAGAAACGCCCATATTAATCTGATCCCGGTTAATCCGGTACCGGAAAATGATTTCGGTGCTGCTAAGGAACAGGATATCAGGCTGTTCCGGAAGATCCTCGAAGATGCGGGGATCAATGTTACCAGAAGGCGGGAAATGGGCAGGGATATCTCAGGTGCCTGCGGTCAGCTTGTCAGGAGGACGGTTTGAAATCTTACGGAATTACAGATATCGGTTTATCCAGAAAATACAACCAGGATTATACCCTGGAATGTGATGAGCCGATCGGAAATCTCGAAAATCTTTATGTCGTATGTGACGGACTCGGCGGGCACAATGCCGGAGAGTATGCCTCTTCTACGGCTGCTGAAAATTTTTTCGATTTTGTGGAATTCTCCGAATCGAAAATGCCGCTTTCCATTTTTAAGGAAGCTGTACTGAAAACGAACCGTATCGTGTATGATGCCGGACAGGAACCGGCGTATCAGGGCATGGCTTCTACCCTGGTAGGCGTAACGGTTGCAGGCAATATTGCCTATGTGGTAAATGTCGGAGACTCCAGGGCTTATGTGATCGGCCCGAATGAGATTACTCAGATCACATGGGATCACTCCTATGTCGCAGAACTTGTGCGGGAAGGACAGATCACCAAGGATGAAGCCAGATTCCATAAGAAAAATAACGTGATAACAAGAGCAATAGG
>R26__coassemble_749_pt1 | contig 18470 bp, 16 predicted proteins | sample R26__metabat2_high_PE_046 | metagenome-assembled genome bin R26
GTTCATGAATATGGCCGGCCGCGGCAAAAACTATCTGCCGGGCAGCGCGCCGTTTTCTCCGAAGCCGGATTTTGAGAACAGCTGCAGCAACAGCAAAGCGCGTTATGAAAACTGGTTCGCCCAGGTCTGTCAGCGGGAAGAGTACCAGACCTGTGCTTCAGCCGTTACCACCGCCATGGAATTCTACAAACTGACCAAATACGCCACGGCAAAGAAAAACTGTGCCAGGGTCAAGGCAAAAGTGCTTCTGATCCAGGCCGGCAATGACAACATGGTAAAACCCGGCGGGCAGGAGACATTTATCTGCCAGATCGGTGAGCTTGGACGGATCTTCCGCATGGAAAATGCCAAGCATGAGATCTACCTGGGAAAAGACTCCGATCTGGAAGTATATTGGAAGGAGATCCTGGAGTTTCTGCAGTGACAGGCTGCAGGAAAGAGGTTTTTATGGAACTTAGATTATTACCGTTTCTTCTTAGCGTCTGCAAAGTGGCAGATGCTAAGAAGATCGATCTTACGAAAGAGTTTTATTTCATCGGAAGGACATCGGAAGAAGTATCCCTGGTCTGCAGGACAGAAGATGTGCCGGCAGATGTGACAGAGCGGGATGACGGCTGGCGGGGGTTTTACATCCCCGGCGTGCTGGATTTTTCCCTGACCGGGATCCTGGCCGGAATCGCCAATGTTCTGGCGGACCATCAGATCAGCCTGTTTGCGGTATCAACCTATAACACGGATTACGTCCTAGTAAAGCTGAAAGACCTTGGCCATGCCGTTCAAGTCCTGGAAGAAACAGGATATCAGGTGACCGAATATAAGTCCCTGGAAACTGAGCGGCTGCTCCTCCGCCGCTGGAAGGACAGCGACGCAGAAGATCTGTTCCGATATGCCAGCGATCCGGAGGTGGGTCCCATTACCGGATGGCCTCCGCATCAGAACATCGAGGAAAGCAGGGACATACTCCGGCGTGTCCTGAGTGCCCCCGAAAACTACGCCATCTGCCTGAAAGAAGACGGACGGGCAATCGGTACCATTGAACTGATGCTGAACGGCCATACCGATCTGGCAAAGCGGGATGATGAATGCGAGATGGGATTTTGGCTGGGCAGACCCTTCTGGGGACGCGGCATCATGCCGGAAGCGGTGCAGGAAATGCTCCGTCACGCCTTCGAGGACTGCGGTATGCAGAAAGTCTGGTGCGGTTATTATGAAGGCAATGACAAATCCCGGCGGGTGCAGGAAAAATGCGGTTTCCGCTACCAGTGGACGACGCAGGGCCTTGAAGTGCCGCTGCTGCATGAAACGAGGACCGGGCATGTGAATATGATGACCAAAGAAGACTGGCTGGGCATGCAGTGACCTTGTATGGCAGAGGCTAAGCTGAGGTTTGGCATGCGGTGACCTTGCATGAGAGAAGTTAAGCCCGGGTTTGGATTGTAATTTTTTACATAGAGATAAAACGATACTCCAAAGCATCTGGTTTGGATGCAAAGGTGCTAGAATACAAGGCTTTTTATGATTTAGCATCCAAAATTCTGCTGACAATCGTTTATTTTGGATGCTAAAGTCGCTAAATACCGGGATTTTTTGATTGGAGCCTCCAATCTGGAGAATCCGGAACTCCGAATGGCGCCGACGGCCGCCGAAAACATAAGAAAGCAAACGTCGATTTTAATGTAATTTTAATCTTTCTTAAAGGACGGTTTAAGAGTAATTCTGTATCCTTCACACCGTAAAAGAAAAAACGCAGTGAGCGTCCAATAAGAAAGAGGTGTGATATGACAGACTTTGAAAAGATCGAAAAACTGAGAGAGCATGCAAACGTAACTTTTGAAGAGGCGAAGCAGGCGCTGGAAGCCGCCCAGGGAGATATCCTGGATGCCATGATCTGGCTGGAGAAGCACGGCAAGGTCAAGGGTCCTTCGGAATCTGTGCATTCCACAAAATACGAAGATCAGCCCACCTACAGTTCCGTCAGCGAAAAGGTGAAGGAATCCACCGCGAAAGAAAAAGAAAATTCTGCCGGCAGCCGATTTAAAAACGGCGTAAAAAGGGTCTGGAGATTTTTCACCGGGAATTATTTCGTGATCAGCAAAGACGGGCGGGAGATCGTGGTGCTTCCTCTTCTGGTGGTGCTGGCAGCGCTGATCTTCCTGTTCTTCTTCACGATCATAACACTGATCGTTTTGCTGTTCCTGGGATTCCATTATTCCTTCCGGGGCCGGAACAGCATGGACGGGGTCAATGAAGTGATGGACAAAGCATCGGATGCAGCTACGGAGTTTGCGGATAAAGTCAGGAATGATTTCAAATGAGTGCCAATATTCTGATCGTTGAAGATGAAGAAAGCATGGCCCGGTTCATTGAACTGGAACTGCTTCATGAAGGGTATACAGTCAGCAAAGCCGGGGACGGGAGAGCCGCCCTGGCTCTTGCTGCTTCAGAGAGGTTTGATCTGATCCTGCTGGATATCATACTGCCGGGGATCAACGGGATCGAAGTCCTGCGCCGCCTCGGCCCTGAAAATGCGCCGCCGGTGATCCTTCTGACCGCCCGGGATGCGGTGATGGACAAGGTGGCGGGACTGGATGCCGGAGCGGTGGATTATATCACGAAGCCATTTGCCATCGAAGAACTGCTGGCCCGGATCCGGGTTGCGCTGAAGCTTCATCCGGTGGCTTCCTATGGAGCGGCCGGCGGCAGCGGAACTTCTTCGGCGGATGAAGCGGCTGGCGGTCCGTCCCGCCTTGCTGCATCCTCCCGGGAAGAAGGCGTTTATTCCTGGAAGGCACTGGTGCTGGATGAAAAACGGCACCGGGTGACCTGGGACGGCAAAGAGATCACTTTGACCAACCGGGAGTTTCTGATGCTGAAAACACTGCTTTTGAATCAGGATATCGTGCTTTCCAGGGATACGCTGCTGGAAAAAGTCTGCGGATATGATTATGTAGGAGAGACCAATGTGGTGGATGTTTATATCCGGTTCCTGCGTTCCAAGATCGATGAGGTCTTCGGGGTCCGTATGATCCAGACGGTAAGAGGAGTGGGCTATGTCATCAAGTCGGAATAGGCAGACGTCCGGGAAGGCATCCCCACAGAAAGAGAAGACGCCCGGGAAGGCATCCTCCCGCAGGCAGCGGCAGACGGTCCGTATGACCTCCATTACCCGGAAACTGCATTTTCATTCTGCCCGCAGACAGCTGGGCAGCATCATTGCGGTGACGTTGGGGATCTTGCTGCTGTGCTTTCTGGCGTTTGTCATCTATCAGGAACTGAAGACGTTCGGGAGCCTTTCCTGGGACCGGCACAGGAGCTTTTCGCTGGAGGAGATCAGCTGGATCCGGGAAGATATCAGGATCTGGGGTTTGTATTATAATGTGCAGGATCCGCAGCAGGCGATCCGGATGGCGGCCCAGGTCCTGCCGGCAGGCCTGATCGTTCTGGTGCCGGTAGCAGCACTGTTCGTACTCCGCCTGATCAATATATTGCTGTCCTGGCATAAAGAAAGCGTTAAGATCAGGAAGATCCTGCGGCCCATCAACGAACTGGCCTTAAGGGCAGAAGAGCTTTCAAAACTGAATTTCTCAGAAGACAAATACCAGATCCTGGAAGATGCCATCACCCACATCGATCCGGAGGAAATGCAGGCGCTTTCTTTTGGCGACTCCGATCTGGCCGGAGTGGAAACGGCCATGAACAATCTGTTGACCCGTATCCGGGAAAGTTACCAGCAGCAGGCCCGGTTCGTCAACGATGCGTCCCATGAACTGCGCACGCCTATCGCCATTATCGAAGGCTACGCCAATATGCTGGACCGCTGGGGAACAGAAGATGAAAAAGTCCTGACAGAATCCATTACCGCCATCAAAAATGAATCTTCCCATATGAAGCACCTTGTGGAACAGCTCCTCTTCCTTGCCCGGGGAGACAGCGGCCGCACGGCGCTGCAGCTTCAGAAGACCTCTCTGTCCGGTCTGATGCAGGAGATCTACGAAGAATCCCTGATGATCGACGAAAACCATCATTACAGATATACGCCGCCGGAGCAGGATATCGTCATACAGGCGGATACGGGGCTTTTGAAACAGGCGGTCCGGATCCTGGTGGACAATGCCGCCAAATATACCAGGGAAAATGACGAGATCCTCCTGAGCGTCGGGAGAGCCGGAAGATCTTCCTATCTGCAGGTGCAGGACAACGGCATCGGCATGGCGGAGGCGGATGTGGCGCATATGTTCGACCGGTTCTATCGTTCAGATGAGGTCCGCAAATACAAAGGCACCGGTCTGGGTCTTTCGATCTCCAAATGGATCGTGGACAAACACGGGGGATATTTTGAAGTCACCTCAAGGCAGGAGCTGGGAACCCGGATCCGGATCGTGCTGCCGGACCGTACCGTGAGAACGCAGGAGCGAGGAGCAGGTTCGCAGGAAAGAAACGTCAGGCAAACAAAAGCAGGATAATGCCGACGACAGCGCAGACAAGTCCGGCTGTGATCCGCTGCCAGTTTTTCCGGAAATCGATCTCCCGGAAAATGAGGACGCCCACCAGAACCGTCCAGACAGAATTGAGCTGGATGATGGTAAAGGTAATGGAGCCGGGCAGGAGATTATAGGACTGCAGGGAGAAGGAAGAAGCGGCGAAAAACAGGATCCCGCCGAGAACGCCGAGCAGACAGCCCTTTTTATCGGGCAGATGGGCGCGCTTTCTTTCCCGGAGCGGCAGATAGATAACCGAGGATACAAATACCATACCGGACAGGACCACCTGCTGGGAATAGACAAATCCGAAATTCGTTCCCTGCTTGAGGAGCATGGAATTGATACCGAACAGCACTGCAGCCAGAAGGGCGAAGAAGATCCCTTTGTGGCTGCCCTTTTTTTCTTCCTCTTTCCGGACATTCAGGAAAACAGCGGACAGAAGGATCGCTGCACAGGACAGCAGGATGAACAGGACATTTGTCTGCCGGTATTCCGCCAGAAACAGAAGGTTGAAAATTGCTCCTAATGGACCCTGCAGATTTTTCCACTGGTTGGACCTCGAAAGCCCCATTTCGTCGATGGCCTGAAAGAAAAACACACAGCCGAAAAACCATGCCACACCGGACAGTGCGGAATACAGAAGGCGGATGTCTGTCAGTGGCTCTGCTCCGGCCCCTCTTACGGCACAGTGGATCAGGTAGGCGATCAGGGAACAGCCGAAAAAGCCGATCGCCTGAAACAGACTGTACCTGGCAGTCGTTATCCGGGACAGTTTTTTGGGGATCGTATAAGCCGTAAAAAAGACGGACGTGATGAGTGCAAACAGATAGCCCATGGAAGTCATGATACATCAACAGGCAGGATTGTTCAACTAAGCGGAAGGAGGGGCAGAAGAATTGGAAAAACAGGTTGCATTTAACGGCAAATTCTGCTAATAATAGTAGTGCTGTCACAGACATATCCGGCAGCCGTGTTATGGGGCATTAGCTCAGTTGGGAGAGCGCTTGCTTCGCATGTAAGAGGTCGTGGGTTCAAGTCCCATATGCTCCATCAGCCATTTCTTTCCTGAGGAAATGGCTTTTTCTTAATCATTCGTTTTTTAGGAGGAATATCGATGACTTTTCCGAATGCATACCAGGGCTTGAAAAATGTATTTACTGCGCAGATCCTGTCGCTGATCTCCACCGGCTGCACTCTGATCGGGGGCCTTACCGGAGGGCTCGGTGTTATCGCAGGTTCTGTTGCGACCGGCCTGGGAGGAGGCGTGCTTGTGATCGGCGCTCTGGTGCTGAGCCTGCTTTCCCTGATCTTTACCCTGATGGGACTATCCCGGGCTTCCCGGGATGAAGAGGCATTTAAAGGAGCGTTTAACTGCTCCTTGATCAATCTGATCGTGACCGTGATCCTGAATATCCTGATGGCGTTTGGGATCGGCGGATCTGTCCTGCGCAGCATCAGCACGATCATTTCCCTGATCCTGACGATCCTGATGATCGCCTATATTTTCAAAGGGATCGACAATCTGGCCGGGAAACTGGGACGCAGCGATGTGTCTGCGGCAGGACGCGGCGTGCTTACTTTTCTGTGGGTTGTATACGCGGTTACGATCTTCTGTGATCTGATGATCCTTCTGTTCCCGACTGCAGCTGTATTCATGGGGATCATGGGAGTTATTTCCTTCCTGGCAGGAATCGGTATGATCATTGGTTATATTCTGTATCTTGTCCACCTGAACAGAGCAAAACAGATGCTTCAATAAATTATGATAATCATGATCCTGAAAATGTCGGCAATGACAGCCATCTATGTCCTGCTGACATGGCTTCTTTGGAAATGGCAGAAAAACAAAGAGCTGTCGCCCGGCCGTAAAATCCTGATCGGCCTGATCTTCGGCGCCGCATCCATCGCATCCACCCATTTCGGAGTGGACTATTCTCATATGCTGCTGAATGTAAGGGATCTGGGGCCTTTGTCTGCCGGCATGTTCTTCAATCCGATCTCCGGCATCCTGGCCGGGCTGATCGGCGGGATCGAACGCTATATCGCAGGCACATACTGGGGGATCGGATCCTATACTGCCGTGGCCTGCAGCGTTTCCACCTGCCTGGCCGGTTTCCTTGCGGCGTTTGTGCACCTGTTTATCCTGAAACACAAAAAACCTTCTCCTGTTTACGGCTTCTTTATGGGCGCAGTCATGGAAGTGTTCCATATGTATGCGGTGTTCTTCACCCACAGGGATGATATGAACATGGCATTTTATGTGGTGAAGAACTGTTCCGTCCCCATGATCGTCTTTACCGCCCTTGGGGTAGCCGCATCGGCAGTCGTCCTGCAGATCTGTTCCGGCGAATGGAGCAATCCTTTCCGGAAACGGAAAAAGGAAGAAGTCTCTGTTTCCACGAAGTTCCAGGTCCGGCTGTTTATCGTTACGGTTGCGATCATTTTGACGACCTTCCTGTTCTCCTTTCATGTACAGACTCAGTCTGCAGAGGAAAATGCCCAGAATATCCTGGTGAATGCTGTCACCCAGATCCAGACAGCTTACAGCAGGGTCGATACGATGGCAGAAAATGTGGATACTCTTTCTGTGGAAATAGCTCTCAGACAGGCACTGGCAACCGCAAAATGGGCCCTTGCGAAAGGCGGACCGGAAACCGTAAGCAATGAAGAGCTGGAAGACATGCGCGACATCTTTGGCGCAGCGGCTATCAGCATTATCAACGATGAAGGAAAAGTCTTATCTTCTGCCGGTTCTTCTCCGGTGTATCTTTCCCTGCTCTCCGAGATCCTGGACGGAACGACAGAAGCCACAAGCACCGTTGTATCTGATCTGCGTGCCGCGGCAGTGGCCAGATGCGGGGATGGGCTTGTGCAGGTCGTGGTCTCCAGAGGGGACCTGATGAAACAACTGGATCTTTCCAAACTGAACGAGGTTCTTTCCGGTTATCATATCGGGATGAGCGGCACCTATGACATCATACGAAATACCGGCTATGTACCTATAGGAGAGCACAGTATCACGATCCTGGTGGAAGAAGACAGGAAACAATTCCAGAGCTGGGAAGAAGACGATTTCTTTGAGTCTTCCATATTTGATGTCAATGCTCTGTGTCTGGTCGAAAAACTGTCCGAAGAGGATACGCTGCTGGTGAGGCTCCCCATCGAGGAAGTCTATGCAAACCGGGATATCCAGGCTTATGAGACCGCACTGGCAGATATCCTGCTGTTTGCGGTGATCTATGTCCTGGTTTCCATGCTGGTGCAGCTGATCGTCGTCAACAATCTGCAGCTGGTCAATGATTCCCTGAACAAGATCACCAACGGAGATCTGGATGAAGTCGTGGATGTACGGGATTCTTCCGAATTTGCTTCCCTGTCCAATGATATCAATCAGACCGTGGCGGTATTGAAAGGGTATATCTCCGCAGCGGAAAAACGGATCGAGCAGGAACTGGAACTGGCCCGTACCATTCAGGAGTCTGCGCTTCCCAGCCATTTTACATTTACAAGAAACGACTTCGAACTGTTTGCCAATATGGATCCTGCCAAAGAAGTGGGAGGAGATTTCTATGATTTCTTCTTCGTGGGGCATGACAGACTGGCTTTGGTGATCGCGGATGTATCCGGAAAAGGGATCCCGGCTGCCCTGTTCATGATGCGCAGCAAGACGACGATCCGAGGTCTTGCGGAAGCGGGGAACTCTCCGGCTGAGATCTTATACAAAGCCAACAATACCCTGTGTGAGGGAAATGACGCGGAAATGTTCGTCACCGTCTGGATCGGGATCATCGATCTGAAGAGCGGGCGGATGACCTGCGCCAACGCCGGACACGAATATCCGGCTGTCATGCGCGCCGGCGGGGAATATGAACTGTATAAGGATCCGCATGGGCTGGTACTGGCAGCCATGGAAGATGCCCGCTTCAAGGAGTATGAGCTGGAGTTTCAGCCGGGAGACCGCCTGTTTGTCTACACGGACGGCATCCCCGAGGCGATCAATGAACATACCGAACAATACGGAACGGACCGCCTGATCATGACAATAAATACGCTCCGTCAGGAGTCGGAAGAGACGCTGCAGAAAGAACTTCGGCAGGATATTACACGTTTTGTCGGAGCGGCGGATCAGTTTGACGACATCACCATGCTTGGCTTTACCTATAATGGACCAAATGCATGACGTCAGACTGAGGCGGAAAAGGAGAGGAAATGAAACATACACAGATCATCATAGACAAAGAATACCTGATCGGCGATACGGACCCGAGGCTGTTCGGATCCTTTATCGAGCATCTGGGAAGAGCTGTCTACGAAGGCATTTACCAACCGGAGTCACCATTTGCCGATGAGCAGGGGTTTCGGAAAGATACCCTGGAACTGGTGAAAGAACTGAAGGTTCCCATTGTCCGTTATCCCGGCGGCAATTTTGTGTCCGGATACCGGTGGGAAGACGGCGTAGGCCCCAAGGAGCTGCGGCCGAAACGGCCGGACCTGGCATGGAGAGTCACCGAGACCAATCAGTTCGGGCTGAATGAGTTTGCAGACTGGGCAGGGAAAGCCGGCAGTGAAGTGATGATGGCGGTGAACCTGGGAACCCGGGGCATCATGGAAGCCAAAGACCTTCTGGAATACTGCAATCTCGAAGGCGGCACCGAAATGTCGGATCTTCGCAGGTCCCATGGTTATGAAAAGCCTCATGGGATCAAAACCTGGTGCCTGGGAAATGAGATGGACGGTCCCTGGCAGATCGGACATAAGAGTGCGCAGGAATACGCAAGGCTGGCCAATGAGACCGCCAAGGTCATGAAGACCCTGGATCCGACCATTGAACTGGTGGCCTGCGGAAGTTCCAATTCCCAGATGCCGACCTTCGGCGACTGGGAGCGGATCGTACTGGAAGAATGTTTTGATTCGGTAGATTATATTTCCATGCATCAGTATTACGGAAATCCCGAGGGCAAAACCACTGATTTCCTGGCCAGCAGCGTAGACATGGACCGGTTCATCAGGAGCGTGGAAGCGGTCTGCGATCATGTGCAGGGCAAAAAGCACAGCAACAAAAAGATCCGGATCTCCTTTGATGAATGGAATGTGTGGTATCATTCCAACGAAGCCGACAAGCTGATCAAACCCTGGAGCATTCATCCGCATCAGCTGGAAGACATCTACAATATGGAAGATGCCCTGCTGGTGGGCAGCATGCTGATCACGCTGCTCAGGCATGCCGACCGGGTCGGGATCGCCTGTCTTGCCCAGCTGGTCAATGTCATTGCTCCCATCATGACAACAGACGAAGGGGCTTTCCGACAGACCATCTTCTATCCGTTCCTGCATGCCAGTACCTTCGGCCGGGGAACGGTGCTCCATACGCTGGTGAAGTCCCCTGTGTATGATTCAGTCTATGGGGATGCACCTTATGTGGACTGTGTAGGGGTGATCCGGGAAGAGAAGGAAGAACTGGTTCTTTTCGCAGTCAATAAAGATCTGGAAGAGAAGATGGAAGTGACCTGTGATCTGCGGCAGTTTTCAGGGTATCAGGTGGAAGAACATATTGTCCTGCAAGGTGACCTGCAGGCTGTCAATACCATGAAAGATCCCGGCCGGGTGCAGCCTGTGACCGGCGGAGAATCTGTGATAGAGAAGGGAACCTTGACCGCGCATCTTCTTCCCGGTTCCTGGAATGTGATCCGGCTGAAACGGATGCCCTGAGAAAGAGCGCTTTTATAAGGCGCAGCCATGTATTAGAAAGAGGAGTTTTACAGAATTATGAGTTCCTTTAAGGATCTGAGGATCGTTGACAATTTTTACCAGACATCGGCATTTTTTCCGATGCCGACCGTGTGCATCAGCACACTGAACGATGACGGAAGCCTCAACATCGGTTCTTACTCTCTGTGTTTTCCGTACTATATTGCCGGGAAGGCCCGGTACGCCATGCTGCTGGAATGCAGGAATACTTCCAATACCTGCCATAATATCCTGCAGAGGGGCAAATGCGCCATTAACTTTATTCCGGATGACCGCAAGTTCTTTAAAGAAGCCGTCCGGTTCGGCTATCCCGGACCGTCGGAAGAAAAAATGAAGACCAATCTGTTTACCATGGAGCCCGGTCAGGCAGGTCCTGATGAAGCCGACCGTCCGCCGGTGATCAGGGAAGCTTTCCAGGTCTTTGAATGCACCTGGGACAGGGAACTGGAGCAGGCAGGACGTTTCAAAGCCTGCGACATCGATGACGGGCATCCCGGTCCCTACAATGATTTTAACGGGATCACGTCCAAATACGGGGCACATTTCATCCTGAATATTGATAAGATCCTGATGAAGGAGCAGTATTACGATGCGATCGTAGGCGGCGTAAAGAAGAACAGCTTCCCGCCGGTCCCGGTGGACTACGGATACCGGGATTCCGCCAATTTCTGGTACACCCGGTTCCCGAAGCTTTCGAAGCCTGTTTCCGAACCGATCCCGGCACCGAAGGAAGTGGACCTGGCATCCATCCGGTATGCGGCGGAACGGTGCGATGACGTGGTGAAATTTACAGACGATGCCCTGAAGAACTTCGTGAAAGTCCCCCGGCCGTTCCTGAAAACAGTCCTGAACGGATGTATCGCCTGGGCCAAGGAAAACAACGTGACCCTGATCACCGAGGAACACGTGAAGATCATCAACGACAAGCGCCGGCAGGAAAAGGAAAGCCAGAAACGATAAAGACATGGAGCAGAAACAGGATTTCACGGAAGAAAGAAAGAGCATCCGGGTGGCGGCAGCAGTGATCCGCAAGGACGACCGGATCTTTTCTACCCAGCGAGGTTACGGTAATTACAAGGACTGGTGGGAATTTCCCGGCGGCAAGATAGAGCCTGGGGAAACCCCGCAGGAAGCCCTGGTGCGGGAAATCCGGGAAGAATTAGATACGCAGATCCGGGTGGGGGATCTTTTGCTGTCGGTTGAGTATGACTATCCGGAGTTTCATATTTCCATGGACTGCTTCTGGTGTGAGATCGACGAAGAGCATCTGACACTGCTGGAACATGAGGCAGCCAGATGGGTGCCGATCAGTGATCTTCGGCAGGTAAAATGGCTGCCGGCGGACGAAGAGGTGCTGCAGGCGATCGAGCAGAGCATGCGCGAAATGTCTTGAACCAGAGATTAGAACAGGAGCAGCAGCCGGAAGTCCCCGGAAAGAAAAATGACAGGATCTGCATTCTTTAGCTTGACATTTCCTATCTGATTTCGTATTTTATTAAGGCGAACAGATAATTGTTCTGCGGGCACTTGGCTCAGCTGGGAGAGCACTTCCTTGACGTGGAAGGGGTCAGGGGTTCGAGTCCCTTAGTGCCCATCATAAAAAACCCTGGAAAAGTTGATCTTCCAGGGTTTTTAATTGTTCTTTTTGCAGCCGGGTGTTCTTAAAACGGCAGTTCTTGAAAAACAAGAACGCCCGGCGTTCTTTGATCAGAGCTTTTCCATATTTAAGAATACAAAATGTTCTTGATTAGCCGTTTTTCAAATTTTAAGAACAAGCCTTGTATTCTCTATTATTCGATTTGCTTCAAAAAAGAATAAAAAAAATATTCTCATATGGGCATTTCCCGGAATTTAAGAATACATGGGCTGTTCTCAAATATCTGAATAGTCGAAATAAAGAACACTTTGTATTCTTTTATTTCTAGAAACCTGAAATAAAGAACACCTGGTGTTTATGGATAACTATCTTAAAAACAAAGATCATGATCGCCGCGTAGATATGCGATTTCAAAGGAATTTTGCCTTAGTCAGGCGGTTTTGTTATTGCTTCAGAAGCGATTTGTAATAAATCCCGAAGTCCTCCATTGCTTTGATGATCGGACGCATGGACTCCCCAAGATCATTTAAGGCGTACTCAACATGCGGCGGCACTTCCGGGTATATGGTCCTTGTGATAATGCCATCCTCCTCCATGGAACGAAGGCCGTCCGTCAGGACTTTCTGGCTGATCCCCTCCAGGTTTTTTCTCAGTTCATAAAAACGCCAGGGGCGGACCAGGAGATTTCGGAGGATCAGCAGCTTCCATTTACTTCCGATCAGCTGTACGGTCGTTACAACCGGGCAATCCGGCAGTTCTTCTTTTGTCTTCATAAACGGGTCCTTTCTTAGAGTACGTAAGTATAATCAAGGCTAAACGGCATATTTTCGCAATGGTTCCTCTTCGAATCCAACACTCTGTTTTGAATTCAAAATAGCATATCGATTCCTTATAGTCGATAGGTTACTTTTTTGTAACTATGTAATAAAAAGGTGCGTACTTGGCGGCATTGCTTCCTTTGGTTACATTAAAGATACAGAAGGCAATAGTGCCGACTGGATTTTACTTCACGAAGGAGGTAACACTATGGCATTATCCAATATCGCCGGATGGGCAGAGGATCAGAAAGCGGCAGCGTGCGGCACTGCCTGCGGAGCAGCAGACAAGCCCGAAGAAAAACCGGCAGCGTGCGGCAGCGCCTGTGGTGCATCTGACAAATAGAAAGCCTTACAAAAAAGGTACACATTTGTCCATGACGTCCTCCGGTCCCTGAGGCCGGAGGATCACTCTGAAAAGAATACACCGGTTGAATAAACCGGATCGTTACAGATACGGAGGATCACGGGATGAAACCGTTTTTTTCATTTCAATGGCATATCACAGATGAATGCGACCAGCGGTGCAAGCATTGCTATATCTTCTCTGCCGGTAATCATACGTGCCTGAGATCCATGACCTGGGAGGAAATACAGGAGACCTTCTATAACTGCCTGGATTTCTGCGAGGTCTACGGCAGGACGCCCTACTTCTACCTGACCGGGGGCGATCCGATCCTCCACCCGGATTTCTGGAGATTATTGGAACTTCTCCATGAGCATGATGTGAAGTTCACGATCCTGGGGAATCCCTTCCATCTGAATGACCAGATCTGCCGGGAACTCAAATGGTATGGCTGCGAGAAATATCAGCTGTCCCTGGACGGACTCAGAGAGACTCATGACTGGTTCCGGAAGCCCGGATCCTATGACTGCACCCTGGAGAAGATCGGCTGCATCAACCGCGCGGGGATCCGCAGCGTCATCATGACCACGGTCTCAAAGCAGAACCGCATGGAAGTGCCGGGGATCATCGATGCTGTGGTAAAAGCCGGAGCCAATGTCTTCGCCTTTTCCCGCTATGTCCCCAGCGGCGGGGAACTCGACACATCCATGACCGGGCAGGAATACCGGGAGCTTCTGGCTGTCTGTGATCGGAAATTCAAAGACTACAAGGCAGAAGGCTGCCGGACGTATTTCAATAAAAAGGATCATCTTTGGACCCTTTATGAGTATGAAACCGGGATTTTTAAGATCCCGGAAAATGTAAAGGAAGGCATGATCTACGGCGGCTGCAACTGCGGCAACTGTCATTTGACGATCCTTCCCACCGGAGAGATCTATGCCTGCCGGCGCGTGGCGGAAAGCAAAGTGGGAAATGTCTTTGAGGATCGGATCGCAGACGTCTGGATCACTTCCATGGAAGCCTATCGGGAGTATGAAAAGTTCAGCAAATGCTCCCGCTGTAAGCTCCTTGCCTGGTGCCGCGGATGCCCTGCGGTGGCAAAAGGCACGAACGGAGACTTTTACGCAGATGATCCGCAGTGCTGGGCCACGGAAGAAAGCGGCCTGATCATGCCGCAAACAGACGCTGATTCCCTGAAGAATGAAAAATCGCCGGAAGCGAACCGGAAAACAGCGTGAGGAGGAAGAGATGGATGCATTGACATGCTTAAAGAAACTTGGCTATGTGGGAGTGCTGGATTTTGCTACCGTCGATGAGGATGGCGCACCGCAGGTCAGGAACATCAGCGCCATACATTTTGAGGGAACGGATATCTACTTTCTGACCGCAAGGGGCAAGCCCTTTGCCCGGCAGCTGTATGCCGACGGTCGGGTACAGATCCTGGGCTATACAAAGTACAAGGAGACGATCCGTGTATCGGGAAAGGCAGTGGAAGTGGCAGCAGAGGAACAGCTGAAATGGAGAAATGTCCTGTATACGGAGCAGCCCTATCTGGAAAATGTCTATCCTGGTGATACCAAAAATATCGACACGATGTTTGTGATCAAAGATTACACGATCGAGTATTTCTGTCTCAGCACGAGACCAATCACCAGAGAATATTTCACGATCGGAGATGCTTGCCTGAAACCGAAAGGTTATGTCATCACTGATTCCTGTGTCGGCTGCGGGACCTGTCAGACTGTTTGTCCCCAGTCGGTGATCAGGGAAGGAACTCCTTTTGCGATCGATCAGAATCATTGCCTGCAGTGCGGGAACTGTTATGAAAACTGTCCTGTGCAGGCGATAGAAAGGCGTTGATCATGAAAAAGACTATGAAAGCAGTTTTACTGGATAAGCCCACGCAGGGAAAGGATGTCGTCCTCACGGATACTGCCATTCCTGAAATCAGACCCGGCTGGGTATTGGTAAAAGTTCAGGCCTTCGGCCTGAATCATTCCGAGCAGATCCTGAGAGAATTTGAGATCGAAAACAGCTACATTCAAAAACCGATCATTCCGGGTATCGAGTGTGTCGGTGAGATCGCGGATCCCTCGGACAGCGGTTGGAAAAACGGGCAGAAGGTTGTATCCCTGATGGGCGGCATGGGCAGATCTTTCAATGGAAGCTATGCGGAATATGTGCTTCTGCCGGTTCATCATGTTTTCCCTGTGGAATCTGAACTGGACTGGACTGAAATGGCAGCTGTCCCGGAGACTTATTTCACCGCATGGGGCTCTTTGTTCCAGTGCCTTCGTCTGACTCCGGAGGATAAACTTCTGGTGCGCGGTGCCACATGTGCCCTCGGCTATGCGGCGATCCAGCTGGCGAAAGCTCTGGGCTGTACTGTTGTCGGAACGACCCATCGGGAATCCAAGCTGGAACTATTATCGAATGCCGGGTGCGATGAATGTATCCTGGATGAGGGAAGCCTTCGCGGAAAAGTTTCCGGGATCACAAAAGCACTGGAACTCATCGGTATCAAGACTGTAAAAGACACGATGATGAGTGTGGAACAAGGCGCCATCGTCTGCAACACAGGCGTTTTGGGAAAGGTCTATGAGTGGAATCATTTCGATCCCATCAAAGACATTCCGAACGGTGTCTGTCTCACCGGGTTTTACAGCAATTATCCGACAGAGAAGGTCATGCAAAAAATCTTCCGCTTCATGGATGAACGCCAATTAAGACCTCTTGTAGGAGCAAGGTTTCATTTTGCGGATATCCGTGAAGCCTGCATGGCACTAGACAGCGGAAAGATCAACGGGAAGATCGTCGTCACGCTTTGAAGCGCATTGGGTGACAGTGACAGAGGGACGGTTCTTTTGTCATCTTTTCTAATAAAAGATTAAAAAATAACCGTCCCTCTGTCACCTGCGTCGAAAAAAGTGATGGCTGGTATTGCAATTTTCCATCGCATGAATATATATTTGAACATAAGTTTAGGACTGCCGGGACAAGAATGAAAAAAGATCAGACCTGATCCCGGTAACTGGAGGTGGTTTCTTTGAAAAAACGGTTTGCTTTCATTTTATGTATGCTTCTGGTGATCTGTTTCGGGTGCATAAGTGCATCTGCAGGAACTGCAGGGAACGAATCTGATAATCTCATAGAAAGAGAAACATTTGAGTCAGTAGACTTCGACATACCTAACCCTCACGATCTGCCGGTGCTTGAAGAACCGACTACTGTTTCGTATGATTCACCGGCAATCACCAGAGAAGAAATCGAGGCATATGTTGATCCGTTAAACGAAGTGGATCCGGAACTTGTTGCAGAATTCGGAGAACTTTTTGAGTCCGGGCAGTCCGACATTCCGCCGGAGGACCTGGAAATCCTGATCGACTCCCTCAGTGTACAGGACGGCACGTATGTCATCTGCGGCGGAAAAGCCGCATTCTGCCAGGCGGGCCGTGAAACATACGTCTGGGAATGCGAAACCGGTTTTTCTGATTTCCTGTTTGAGATCGATGGGAAAGTCTATGCCAGGATGGGCGGAAGCATTGTGCAGTTTATCGATGAAAATATGATTGTCATGGTAAATGCCGTGGCGGAATGCGAATGGACCGGCGTCAACTTCTATTGCTATTATTTTGCCGGCGCAGACGAACTGCACTACTGGTCACCGTCCACGGAATGCTTCATTGCATCAAACGTGAAATACGTCTATACGACCAATCAGCATACCTTCTATGAATCCCTGGACGGGGGCATCTATGTACTGAACACCAGTCCGTACGCGATCGCCCGTGTGCCGATGGATTATATCGATACAAACCCCGTGCCGGTCGTTTATCTGGGAGAAGGATCCATGTCCGATTATTACAGTAAACTGGAATCGAACGGGGAAGAGAACGCCCGCAAGGCGGCAACCGATTTTGACAATTATTACGGTCTTGATCCGCTTGTCTGGGGAAACGATGCAGAGTCTTATGCTGCGGACGGGGAAATATCAGAAGAGATGCATACAGCACAAGATCAAGCTGCAGGACCAGGGGAATACTGCGCAGATGACCTGTTCCGTTTCAGGATCCCGGAAGGATCCTTCCAGCCGGCCAATACGACCGGGATCTGTATGTATCCGAGCGAAGAATATCAGTTGTATCTGCGGGAGCAGGGAGCTGCCAATGGCATGGAGGATATCGCGGAAGAAGATATCGGACGGATGATGAAATATGGATATAACTATATCGGTTGGATCGATGACGGGCGGAAAGGCTTTCAGCTGATCTATGATACAGAGATCGGCAGTGCAAGAGAAGGGGCGGAAGTCCTATACAATGAGGCATTGAAAAGCGGGTTCCATGATTCGGAAAATCCGGAGTCTTACAGCGTGACATGGATGGAACGGGAGATCGGCGGATACCCGGCTTTCGTTGTAAGGCAGGTAGGAGATAAAGAGATCATGGGAAGCCAGGAAAACTATGTGGCTCTTCTTGATGCCCCGACCGGGGAAGTGGTCCGATTCAACTATTATCTTGTGGATCTGGCTACCGCCGATGCAGTGGAAGAGATCTTTTCCACCTTTGAATTTAAATGATCTCGTTATTCTGCTTGGGCGTCAGGGGAAATTTCTGATAGTATTACATTATCTCACAACGCTTTTTGTAGTAAGATAAAACAAAACATTCACATTATGTATGAAAAGGGGGAACTTGACAGATGAAACAGACTGGTAAATTACGTATTTTGCTTTCCGCCTGTCTGGTGCTTCTTCTGTTGACGGCTTGCTTTGCGGTTCAGACTATGGGGGAAGAAGAAGGAGACTGGGAATACAGCATTTCCGATAACCAGGTGACCATTACGGCATACCACGGAAGTGAAAAAGTGCTGACCGTACCGGATGCGATAGGCGGATATAAAGTAGTATCCATCGGACAGAACGCCTTCTCAGGCAATATTACACTGGAATCGGTCGTGCTGCCGGATACCATTGTGTCCATAGCATCCGGGGCGTTTAAGGACTGCAGCTCTCTGACGGAGGTCACGCTGCCTGATACACTGGAGACGATCGGGGCATCTGCCTTTGCATCTTCCAAACTGAAGAACCTTATCATCCCGGACAGTGTTACTTCCATCGGCGCCTATGCATTTGATAATTGTACCGGTCTGAAGTCTGTGACAGTCGGGAGCGGGATCACAGAGTGGGAAACGGACTGGGGAACCAACGCAGCCTTCCGCGGATGTACCCTGCTGATGAATCTGGAACTCAAAGAAGGTCTGACAGCCATCGGGTCCTATGCGTTCCAGGGCTGTACCCTGCTCACAGAGGTGACGATCCCTTCCACGGTCACGGAACTGTGCGAAGGAGCGTTCCTGGATTGTGAACTGCTGGATACGGTGGAATCCTACGGTTCCATTGGAAACATCGCGTTTAAAAACTGTACCAGCCTGAAAAACATTACCCTGAACGAGATCTACACGATCGGCGATCACGCTTACAG
>R26__coassemble_751_pt1 | contig 18460 bp, 15 predicted proteins | sample R26__metabat2_high_PE_046 | metagenome-assembled genome bin R26
GAACCTCTCTTCTTCCAGGGAAGCACCGCGCAGGTTGGAGTGGGTATGCCATGCAACAAACCCCAGTTCCTTGATGGCCGCATCTACATCCTTGGTGGGAAGGATCGCGCTGCCCAGGAAACGGCCCGGGTATTTCTGTGTCAGGGTATATGCGGCATCGTTGCTCTTGCGGGCCAGTTCGATACCTTCTGCAGGATCCACATCCTCAACGCCCTGGGAAACACTCAGCACTGCTGTGGAGATTCCCAATCTGTCCATCATGGCGATCCGGTTGTCGCCTACGTCCAGAAGATTTTTCAGGAGTTTTCCCTGGGGCATGGACAGTGTTTCAAACCAGTTGATGACATCCTTTTCCGGATCATAGTTCGGATACCCTTTGCGGGCAGCCATGGCATCAATGGTGCTTTGATCATAAAAATGATGTTCAAGATCTATCAGTTTCATATGAGATCAACCTCCTCATTTGAAATATATCATCAGCCACCCAGCAGGCACATGGAGATCTGCGGAACGTAGGTGATGATCAGGACGGCAATAAAGTAGATCGCGACATAGGGCATGACCGATTTGGAAATGATTCCCATCGGCCGTTTCAGAACGCTCTGCGCCACGAAGATATTCAGGCCAAACGGCGGTGTGAACAGACCGATCGCCAGGTTGGCAACGAATACGATGCCCAGATGGAACGGATTGATTCCCAGCGCTACAGCAGTCGGCAGCAGCATCGGAGCCAGGATCAGGATCGCAGCGCCGGTATCAAAGAAGCAGCCAACGACCAGCAGCAGGATGTTGAGCATCAGCAGGAACACGATCTTGCTCATGCTTCCGAAAGACTCCTGCAGCAGCTGCGGCAGCTGTGCCACGGTGGCAGCCTGGGAGAATACGGTACTGGTCGCGATCAGAAGGAAGACCTGCCCTGTGGTACGGGCGGCATCCATCAGGACCTTCGGCATCTGGCGGAGCTTGATATCCTTCAGTACGAATACAGCTACGATAAATGCATACAGCGCGGAAATAGCGCCGGACTCCGTCGGGGTGCAGATACCGGTATAAATGGAACCGAGTACGACCACCGGAAGGATGATGACCGGAATGCCCTTTACAAACGCATGGCCGAATTCCTTTGCCGAGAAATTATCTCTGGGAACGCCCGGCTTCGGTTTGCAGCGGATGATCAGCCAGATGCTGACCAGGACCACGATCAGGATGCCCGGAAGGATACCGGCCACAAACATCTGCGTGATGGAAGATTCCGTCGCGACGCCGTAAATGATCATGGAAACGCTGGGCGGGATGATGGTGGAAAGAGAAGCGGAGGAGACGATCACGCCGAGAGACATGTTTTCTCCGTGTCTTTCCTTCAGCGGCTCGTAGCAGATCTTACCGAATACGGCAGTGGCAGCAGGGCCGGAACCGGAGATGGCACCGAAGATACCGTTTGCCACGACGCAGGAGATCGGGAATCCGCCGCGGATATGTTTCAGAAGAGCGATAAATACATTGATCAATCGCTGCCCCAGCGAACTGGAGGCAATGATGCTGCCGGCCAGCATGAAGAACGGCACGGCCATCAGCGCGCTCTTGGTCATGGACTCAAATACGCCTGTGAACAGGTTGTTGAGTGACATGTGGTTAACAAAGATCTGCAGATACATGGCTGCAGCCAGGATCGAAATATAGATCGGGCACTTGATCAATGACAGGCCGATCAGGATAACTAATACCGGAATAATGATTTCAGCCAGCGTCATGTTCAAATTCCCCCTTATTACAAATCATGATTACAAGCCATACGATCACGGTGATAAACAGGCACAGCATGACGATCCCATACAGAACGCCTTTCGGCAGCTGCAGGATATAGGTCAGCTGGTTCCGCTTAAATGCCTTCAGCATGACATTAAATCCGTAATACGCGATCGTGCATAGCGCCAAACTTGTGATAATACCTCTGATGTAGTTCAGGATACGCTGGCCGATGGGATTTTTCACCCAGGAATCAATAGCGGTGATGCACAGCTGATCCCCGGTTCCTTCCAGCTGGGGAAGAGCGATATATACCATCAGAACGATAAAGTATACATACATCTCGTCCGCCCATCCGAGGCCAAGTCCGAAAAACCTGAGGAGCGCATTCAGCGCCGCCAATGCTGTTGCACATGCAATAAACACTCCCGAGATCATAAACATGACACGGCGGATGTACCCCGTTATCTTTACGCATGTTTTCATAATAACCTCTTTCCTTTAAAAGAACCGGCGGGCACATGAAGTGTCCGCCGGATTCTTCGTTAACACTTGTCAGTATCCGATTCGAATATTGCTGGGCGGATTACTGAGCTGCTGCGATCAGTTCTACGAATTCATCGTATACAGCTGCGCAGTCGCCGTCGGTATTCTTGAATTCATCATGAATGCCTGCGGTTGCAGCCTTCATTTCAGCAAGAAGTTCCTCTGAAGGCTCGTAGATGGTGCAGCCTTTTTCATTGACCAGGATATCCATGGTATCCTGCTCATACTGTGCCATGTATTCTACTTCGAAATTGTCGACAGCTTCTCTTGCTGCTGCGATGACCAGATCCTGAACTTCTGCCGGAAGAGTGTCATACCAGTCAGCACTGAAGAAGAAGCAGTTTACGAATGCGCCTGCCGGTGCAAGGTTGATGTTCTTTGCCGTGTCGGCAAGACCCTGGGTGTTCCAGAATGTGCAGTCGTTCAGAACACCGGAGATGGTGCCGTTCTGGAGGCTGGATGCCAGTTCTGACGGGTCAAGGCCTACAGACTGAGCGCCGAAAAGTTCCAGGGATTTTCTCAGCAGCGGAGAAGGAAGTGTCCACATGGAGTTGCCCTTGAAATCAGCCATGCTGTTAACCTGGAAAGTGGTCAACATATACTGATTTCCGCCTCTTAACCATGCGCCTACCTTGAAGCCTTTGTTATACAGATACTCGTCAAGGCTGGTGCCTGCTTCCAGGATCTGCTGTGCTTTTGCAGCTGCGGTTCCGTCCGGCTCAAACATGAACGGTACATCAAGGATGGCGATAGCCGGAGCTGCTGTTGCAAAGTAGGAAGACGGGATCAGAACGCCTTCGATGTCGCCGTTCTGCACACCTTCGATCATCTGCGGAGCAGTGCCGAGCTGGCTGGTGGGATAAAGCTCTACGGTGATAGCGCCGCCGGATGCTTCTTCTACCAGTTCTTTGAATTTGTCCATAGTTACATTCTGCTGATGCTTGCCGCCGGTCGGCGTGCCAAGACGGATCGTATAGGAACCGCTCACTTCAACAGGTTCCAATGCACTAGCCATGCCTGCAAAAGCAAAGACCATGACTGCGGCAAGTAATAATGCAATGAATTTTTTCATTCGTTTTCCCTCCATACTTATAGTATTCCAATTGCGTATAATGCATTTAAAATCATACAATATTTAAGGGTTTGAAACAAGTGTTTTGGCCGAAACTTTGTTTGTACAATTATTGAATTTGGTAATAATATCATACCATTTATCGATAATTTCTGCTTCATTCCCCGGGACAGCGCGTCCCGAGGTGGTGCTTTTGGGGCAGTGCCTTTCCGGGTGTTCTCTATTTCAGATATTTTAAAATAAAAAGAATACAAAGTGTTCTTTATTTCGGCAATTCAGATATTTGAGAACAGCCCATATATTCTTTTTTAGAGCAAATCTAAAAATAAAGAACACATGACCTGTTCTTTAAATTTGAAAAACGGCTATTCAAGAACATTTTGTATTCTTAAATATGGAATTTTTTCAATCTGAGAACACCTGGTGTTCTTGAAACAGGCAAATGGCAAATTTGAGAACCCGAAAGAGCATTCTTCTGTATACAAAAAGCGCCCTGCCAAAAGGCTGAGCGCTTTTTACGTTCCCTGCGGGAATCGAACCCACAGCTAGCGCTTAGGAGGCGCTTGTTTTATCCGTTAAACTAAGGGAACACTATAACAGCTGTCTGAACAGCTCCTATATCATACAATAACTTTCCTGAAATATCCAGTCACTTTTTCGGGTTCGGCGCTTTTATTTGCCGATCACATCCTTGCCCATATACTTTCTCAGGACTTCCGGTACGACGACCGTGCCATCTGCCTGCTGGTAATTCTCCAGGATCGCAGCGGTGGTCCTGCCGATGGCAACGCCGGAGCCGTTCAGGGTGTGGACGTATTCCGCCTTGGCCTTCGGGTTGTCTTTGTATTTGATGTTGGCGCGGCGGGCCTGGAAAGCTTCAAAGTTGGAGCAGCTGCTGATCTCCACATATCTGCCGTAGCTGGGCATCCAGACTTCAATGTCGTACTTGAGGGCTGCGGTAAATCCCAGGTCTCCGATGCAGATCCGGACGACGCGGTAGGGAAGACCAAGTCTCTGCAGAACGTCTTCCGCGTCGGCAGTCAGTTTCTCCAGTTCCTCATAGGAATCTTCCGGTTTTGTGAACTTGACCAGCTCTACTTTGTTGAACTGATGCTGGCGGATCAGGCCTCTGGTATCACGTCCCGCACTGCCTGCTTCTGCACGGAAGCAGGCGGTGTAGGCACAATGCTTGATCGGAAGCAGGTTTCCATCCAGGATCTGGTCGCGATACATATTGGTTACCGGCACTTCCGCGGTGGGAACCAGGAAATATTCCTTGCCGTCGCCATAGACTTTGTAGGCGTCCTCTTCAAACTTCGGGAGCTGACCGGTACCGGTCATGCTTTCCCGGCTTACCATAAACGGCGGGAAGACTTCGGTATAGCCGTGTTCTGCCGTATGGGTATCCAGGAAGAAGTTCATGATCGCACGTTCCAGTCTGGCACCATCGCCGCGGTAAACCGTGAAGCGGCTGCCGCTGATCTTGGCTGCGGTCTCCGGATCGAGGATCCCCAGATCGGCTCCGATATCCCAATGGGCTTTCGGCTCAAAATCAAAATGCGTCGGCTCCGAGAATTTACGGATCTCTACGTTGTCCGCATCCGTTTTTCCCATCGGTACCGAAGGATGTGGAATGTTCGGAAGGGTCAGCATATAGTCATTTAAAGCCTTGTCCGCCTCGGCGGTCTGCTGATCCAGTTCTTTGATCTTATTCGCCAGATCCTTCATCTCCTCCATGACAGCAGTGGTATCTTCTCCTGCCTTTTTCATCTGGGGGATCAGCTTGGAATCTTTGTTCTGCTTTGCTTTCAGCACTTCCACTTCGGCGAGAAACGCACGGCGCTTGTCGTCCAGCACTTTGAACAGGCTGAGATCAAAGTCTTCGTTCCGGTTTGCCAGGGCTTTTTCTACATCTTCAAAATTGTTTCTTAACAGTTTAATATCCAGCATATCTATTTACCTTCGATTCTATTTTGTTTGCAGCCTTCAGGCTGTGTGTTTGACAGGTTTCGGGATGACAGGGCAGTGCCCTTTTGACCATCTTTTTGTTATATTTGTTATAGAACAGATGTGTTCCGTTGCTTCGAGAATCTCTCAAATGCTGCTGTTGATGATCGTGAAGATCCGGTCCAGCTCATCCTCGGAGAAATAACTGATCTCAATGCGGCCTTTTCCCTGTTCCTTCTGGTTGATCTTTACCTTTGTTCCCAGGGCCTCTGTCATGCGTCTCTCAAGATCCTTGTAAAATACGCTGTTTTTGATCTTCGACGAAGCTTTTTTGCTTTTCGGCGGGTTGTTGATCTGGCGCACCAGGTCTTCTGTCTGCCGGACGCTCAGGTTTTCCGCTACGATCTTCTGTGCGGTAAGAAGCTGTTCTTCCTGGATTTCCAGGCCCAGAAGTGCTCTTGCATGTCCCGCGCTGATGGATCCGTCGATCAGCATTTTCTGTACTTTATCATGCAGCTTTAGCAACCGCATGGTATTAGTGATCTGCGTACGGCTCTTAGAGATCCGCTCGGAAAGTTCCTCCTGCGTAAGGTTGTATTCCTCGATCAGACTCTTATATGCTTTGGCTTCTTCAATGGGATTCAGGTTTTCCCTTTGGATGTTCTCGATCAGGGAGATCTCTGCGATCTCCTTTTCGGAATATTCCTTGATCACTACAGGAACTTCCTTTAAACCCGCCATTTTAGCGGCTCTCCAACGGCGTTCACCGGCAATGATCTCGTAATAATCTTCTTTTTTTGCTACTATGATCGGCTGGATGATCCCATATTGTTTGATGGATCCGGCCAATTCCTGCAGGCTTTCTTTGTCAAACTGTTTTCTTGGCTGGTTCCGGTTTGGTTCCACCTGGGAGATCTTCAGCACCTGTGGATCTGCTGTCCTTTTTTCTTCCACCGGCTCCGATTTCGGGATCAGAAGATCCAGGCCTTTTCCCAGCCCGGGTTTTGCTTTTTTTACCATAAGTTTCACCTTCTCCGTTTATTTCATCTCGTGAGCGACCATCTCCAATGCCAGCTGTCTGTAGGCTTCCGCGCCGGTGGATTCCGGTGCGTAAAAGATGACAGGCATACCGTAGCTGGGTGCTTCTGCCAAACGAACATTTCTCGGAATGATCGTTTTGTAAATGTTTTCCTCCAGGTTCTGCTGCACATTTTCCACCACTTCCTTAGACAAGCGGTTTCTGGAATCATACATGGTAAAGACGATGCCTTCCAGCTGCAGTTTCTTGTTCAGTTTCTGCTTGATCAGATTTACCGTATGGATCAGCTGTGACAGACCCTCCAGGGCATAATATTCGCACTGGATCGGTACCAGGACCGTATCTGCCGCAGTCATGGCGTTAACGGTAAGCATGTTCAGGGACGGCGGGCAGTCGATCAGGATAAAATCAAATTTCTTTTTCTGCTTATCCAGGATGTTTTTCAGCAAAAATTCCCGTTTTTCCACGTCGATCAGCTCGATCTCTGCGCCGGAAAGTTGAATGTTGGAGGGCAGGACATACAAATTGTCGTATTCCGTCTCCATCAGAACATCCTTAAAAGATGCATTGTTTGTTAATAATTCGTAGATCGTGTGCGGAACGTTGTTTTTATCAATTCCAACGCCGCTGGTGGCATTCCCCTGGGGATCAAGATCAACGAGCAGGACTTTGCATTTTCCTTCGGCCAATGCGGCGGCCAGATTGATCGTTGTAGTCGTCTTGCCGACACCGCCTTTTTGATTTGCAACTGCTATTGTTCTTCCCATAGTTACTCCTTGTTGTTATATTTTTTTACCAGAATATGGTAAATGGAATTTTATCACAATACGCCTATGAAATCCATTCAAAAATGTGCTGATTTTTGTAAAAAGAAGAGGAATGTTTCACGTGAAACATTCCTCAGTAATATGTATTATGTACGACAAATAAACCATGAAATCTGCTTGCTATTTTGTTAAATAAGTACTATAATGCGAATTGCAAGAGGATATATTTTGTGTATTATCACCAAATTTGTCAGATTCACAAAATCACCGACTACTGGTAAAACTTTGGGGAGTGTTATTGTTTAGTCATTAAAGGTGATTTTGATGGTTTTCCCGAGCGGCGCGGATATTTTATCGGCGCCGCATTTCTTTTTTCAATTATTATAAAGCTGCGCCTGATATCCGATCCCGGCAGAACAAATTCCCTGACGACCTGCAGCGTTCCCCCAAGAAGCTGCATCGCATATTCTGCACGATGTAATTCGTCTTTGAATTCCCCGGATTTATATAACACTGCGTATCCGCCGATCTTAACCAACGGAAGACAGTATTCCAGAAGGACGGAAAGATCTGCGACCGCTCTGGAGACACACAGGTCAAAACTTTCCCGCAGATCGCTCTGTCCGATCTCTTCCGCACGTCCCTGAAGCGGCTCTGCATTGCCCAGATCCATCATTTTTACGGCTTTTTTCAGAAAATCAACCCGCTTATTCAAAGAATCAGCCAATGTAAAGCGACATTCCGGCAAAACAATAGCCAGCGGAATGCCGGGAAAACCCGCACCCGTCCCCAGATCGATCCCTTTTACCGGTTCTTCGGACAATCTTTCCCCAAACAGTTCTTTTAAAACCGGAACAGAAGAAACCGAGTCAATATAATGCCGAAGTTCTACTTCCTCCGGTTCTGTGACCGCCGTCAGGTTCATGACTTTATTTTTTTCTATCAGGAATTCATAGAAGACCTCGAATCGTTCTTCTTCCTTCTGTCCGTATCGGATCCCGTTTTTCAGGCAATATTCCGCCAGTTTTTCAAATTGTTTCACGTGAAACATTCCTCTCAAAGTTTATTTTGTGTTAAATAGATCAACAATACTGAGATATCTGCAGGCGTAACCCCGGATATCCTGGATGCCTGACCGATGGACATCGGTTTAAACAGATTGAGCTTTTGCTGTGCTTCCAGCCGCAGCCCGGAAATCTCCTTATAATCAATGTTTTCAGGCAGTTTTCTGCTTTCCACACGGCGGAAATTGTCCACCTGCTTCTGCTGACGCTCAATATAACCCTCGTATTTGATCTCAATATTGATCTGTTCAATGATATCATCCGGCAGATCCTTATATTCCGGATCCAGTTCCGCGACTTTCTTGTAATCAAGCTCCGGCCGACGGATCAATTCATCCAGATTGACGCCGTTTGTCAGGATTGCAGACCCGTTCCGTTCAAGAAGTTCCTGTACCCGGGTTTCACCGCCAACTCGTACGGTCTTGAGTCTTGCCACTTCGTCACGGATCGTCTGCTGTTTTTTCATCACATATTCGTATCGTTCATCGCTGACCAGCCCGATCTCATGGCCAATGGCTGTCAGACGCAGATCCGCATTGTCCTGGCGAAGCAAAAGCCTGTATTCCGCACGGCTCGTCATCATACGATAAGGCTCCATGTTTTCCTTGGTTACCAGATCGTCGATCAAAACGCCAATATATGCCTGGCTCCTGTCCAGGATCACCGGCTCCAGTCCTTTGATCTTTCTGGCCGCATTAACACCTGCTATAAATCCCTGTACCGCAGCTTCTTCATAACCGGAACTGCCATTAAACTGGCCAGCGCTGTAAAGACCCGCAATCTTCTTGAACTCCAGGCTGGCTTTTACATCATTGGCATTAACACAGTCATATTCAATGGCGTAAGCATTCCGGACGATCTTAACATTTTCCAGCCCTGCCAACGTCTTATACATGGCAAACTGGACATCTTCCGGCAGGGAAGAACTCATACCGGACAGATACATTTCATTCGTATATAAACCTTCCGGCTCAATGAAGATCTGATGTCTTTCTTTATCCGGGAATTTCACAACCTTGTCTTCAATAGACGGACAATACCTGGGGCCGGTGCCTTCGATCGCACCGGAAAACAGCGGCGAGCGGGAGATATTTTCCCGGATAATGCGGTGTGTCTCTTCGTTGGTATATGTCAGATAACAGGACACCTGTTCCTTCTGGATGGATTCCGGATCCGTGGAAAAAGAGAAGGGAACGATCCTCTCATCGCCGGGCTGTTCTGTCATTTTGGAAAAATCAAGGCTTCTTCTGTCAACCCGAGCCGGTGTTCCGGTCTTAAACCGCCTAAGTTCGATCCCATTGGCGATCAGAGAACTGCTCAGATGATTGGCTGCCTGCAGTCCGTTCGGTCCTGTATAATTGTATACATCTCCATAGATGCAGCGTGCTTTCAGGTAAGTTCCTGTGGCAATGATCACAGCTTTCGCATGATATACCGCGCCGGAATAAGTCTTGACGCCTTTGATCGTATGCTCTTCCACGATCAGGTCCGCCACTTCCGCCTGCCGGATCGTCAGATGCTCTGTATTTTCCAGGGTCTTTCGCATTTCTCTGCTGTAATCCTGCTTGTCAGCCTGAGCTCTCAGGGAATGGACCGCGGGACCTTTGGAGGTGTTCAGCATCCTCGACTGGATAAATGTCTTGTCGATATTCTTGCCCATTTCTCCGCCCAGCGCATCCAGTTCCCGTACCAGATGGCCTTTGCTGCTGCCGCCGATATTGGGATTGCATGGCATCAGGGCAATGCTGTCGACACTGACGGTGAACATGATCGTTTCCATTCCCAGCCGGGCCGCTGCCAGCGCGGCTTCACAGCCTGCATGACCGGCGCCGATCACGACGATATCATAGGTTTCTTCTACATAATTTCCCATTGTATTTCCTGTCTGTAATTATAAAATATCTGTTCTGCAGCTGCTATTTGCCCATGCAGAACTTGGCAAAGATCTCATCTGCCAGATCATCTTCCACGGATTCCCCGATCACACGGCCAAGGGCAGAGTAGGCATCCATCATGTCGATCGTAAAGAAGTCCTCCGGCATGCCGTCTTCAATGCTTGCTGCCGCGCGGGAGAGACTTTCCCTTGCCTCCATCAGCGCTTTTTTCTGCCGGATATTGGTGATGTATACCTGGTCATTGAAATTGATATCTTTGTTATAGAACATCTGGCACACTGTCTCTGAAAACACATCCAGTCCGGATTCTTTCAATGCAGAGATCCCGATCACAGGGATCTTCCCAAGCGCTGCTGCCTGTCCGTTTCCCAGCTGCTTAAACAGCTTTTCCTTTCCGGTCACCTCCGGAAGATCCTGCTTGTTCAGCAAGATCACCGCTTTCCGCCCGGCAATCAGCTGCGCCACTTCCAGATCATTTTCATCCAGATCGGAGGAACTGTCCACCACCCAGACGATCAGATCCGCGTCGGCCGCATATTCCCGGGCCTTGTCCACCCCGATCTTTTCAATGATATCTTCTGTGCTGCGGATTCCCGCCGTATCAATGATATTCAGTGTTACGTCCTTGAGGCGGATGCTTTCTTCCAGCGCATCCCTTGTAGTACCCGGGATCTGGGTCACGATCGCCCGCTCCGAGCCAACCAGGGCATTTAGAAGGGAAGACTTGCCCACGTTGGGTTTTCCCAGGATAACGGTGCGGATGCCTTCCTTGATGATCCGGCCGTCGTCTGCCGAACGGATCAGCTCCTCCACACAGTCTTCGATCTCCTGCAGCTTCGGAAGAAGAACCTGTCCGTACCCTTCCATCTCAATATGCTCCGGATCATCCAGCGCCGCTTCAATATAGGCGATCTGCTCCAAAAGCGCGGATCGCTGCAGACGGATCTTCTCCGAAACGGATCCTTTGAGCTGCGTGACGGCGCTCTTCAGGGCGTAATCATTTTCCGCATTGATGATATCGATCACGGCTTCTGCCTGAGACAGATCGATCCGGCCATTCACAAATGCCCGCTTGGTGAACTCTCCCGGTTCCGCAGGTCTGGCGCCTGCCTTCAACACCAGCTCCATGATACGCTGCATGACGAACATCCCGCCGTGACTGTCGATCTCCACCGTGTCCTCTCGAGTGTAAGTGTGTGGCGCGCGCATGGTCAGGACCAGCACTTCGTCCACGATCGTCTCCCCATCCATGATGGTACCGTAATGGACCGTGTGGCTTTTAACCTCACGGAGCTTCTTTTCCGGATTGGCCGGCCGGAAGATCTTTTCGATGATATCGAACGCTTCCTCCCCGCTGATCCGGATAATGCCGATGCCTGAATTATTCATCGCCGTGGAAATGGCGGCTATGGTTTCTGTATTCATTGACTTTCTGTCCTGTCTGTTATTTTGCTGCCTTGCTGCCGCGTCCTGCTACGAAGAGGACAAAATGCTTATTTTCGTAGCACGCTCTGCTACGAAGAGGAAAAAATTTTTGTTTTCGTAGCACGCTCTGATACGAAGAGAAAAAAATTTTTGTTTTCGTAGCACGCCTTGCTACGAAGAGAGCAAAAACGCTTCATTTCGTAGCATGTCTGGTATACGAAATCAGAAAATTTTCTCTCTTCGTAGCATCCCGGTATACGAAATCAGAAAATTTTCTCTCTTCGTAGCATCCCGGTATACGAAATCGGGAAATTTTCTCTCTTCGTAGCATCCCGGTATACGAAATCAGAAAAAAATCTCTCTTCGTATCATAACGCGCCGTCCACAACGCGCAACGCGCCGCACGCCGCGTACAGCACATCTTCCCCCAGATAAAGAAATAACAGCCTTCGAAAAATAAATCAATCCTGAATTTTCGAAGGCTGTTACAATTCTGCCGTTTCGCGGGCTGTCCCCCGCGGACCGTTTCGCCGCCTGCGGCCTCAGGCCCAGGCACGCATTCGCCGACCGCACAGGCACGCATCCGCCGGCCGCGCAGATTATTTCTTGTAATAGATCACGACCCTGCGGTTGGGCTCTTCCCCTTCCGACTTGGTGGTGACCAGCTTGTCGGACTGCAGATATGCATGGATCACGCGTCTTTCATAGGGATTCATCGGCTCAAGAGTGACTTTCCGATGGGTCTTCTTGACCTTGGCGGCCATGTTCCTGGCCAGGTTTTCCAGGGTCTTCTGACGGCGCTCCCGGTAATTGTTGGTATCCAGCTTGACGCGGAAATAGCTGTCCTGATCCTTGTTGACAATGATGCTCAGGATATACTGCACGGCATCCAGGGTCTGTCCTTTCTTGCCGATCAGTTCGCCGGTGTCTTCGCCTGCTACCGTGATATTGACCGTCCGCTCTTCTTTATTCACATCGATGTTGATATCCCCTGTGATATCCAGTTTGGCAAATATCGCATTCAGGACATCTCTCAATGGCTTTTCATCCACATCCTTTGCCGGAGCAAGAGGCTTGGCCGGCTTTGGCTCTTCTTTCACAGCGTTCTCACGAACAGCTTCGATATCAGCCCCTTTGTTCGGCGTCTTGGCGGCTGCAGGAGCATTCTGCGCCTGGGCGGGACCTTTTTTGGATGCTTTCAGGTTCTGCTTTACAGCCTTGTCGGCTTCGGTTTCTTTTTCCTTCTGGGAAGGCTTTGCCGCTTTCTTTTCTGCCTTGGACTTCTCTTCGCCGTCCAGCAGGGAAGATCCGGAACGGATCTCTGCCTTGATGTCGAACAGATCCTCATCTGCGCCGGCGTCTTCTTTTCTGCGGGCGCGGATCACGGCATTCTTGCTGAACAGGCCCAGAAGACCTGCAGATCCTTCTTCAATGACTTCATATTCGATCATATCGCTGGTGATCTCCAGCTCGATCAATGCTTCCGTTATGGCATCATGAACGGTTTTTCCCTTGAATTCCCTGAATTCCATCTCTTCCTCCTACTTTTTGTACTTCTTACGGGCGGTACCCGTAGTCTCATCCACATCCACTCCGTGCTCTTCATTGTATTTCTGGACCAGACCGGCTTTAGCGGCCAGGGAATTTGCCGGAGGAGGAGTATTGGTTGTCTTGGAAGATCCGGTTACATCGACTTTGGCTTTGTCAGCAAGGGTCCGGGGAGCCTGGGACTGCATGTTCTTGGTGCTGGTATTGGCAGCCCGGGACAGGGCCGAGCCGCTGACGCCCTTCTTTTCGCGTTTCCGTTTGGCTTTTTCTTCAGCTTTTTCCATGTTGGCCTTGATGAACTCGTCCATATCAACCTTGCGGTAATGCCTGTTGATCAGGATCTGCAGCAGGACCTGGAACAAGGAGCTGACGCACCAGTAAAGACCGATGGAAGCATTCAGGGTGAAGCAGAAGAAAACAGAGATCAGAGGCATCATGAGATTCATGGTCTTCATGGATGCTGCCGTCGGATCCTGGCCTCCTGTTGCCTGGGTGCTTGCCTGGGACAGTTTCACGGACAGCCACTGGGAAAGACCGGAAATGATCGGGATCAGGATGGCAATAATGCCGATGCCGCCGCCGACCACCAGGTTCCATGGCGTATCCCCCAGGTTGATGCCCAGGAAGGTATTTAATTTGGTAATTTCCGCATAGTTATCCTGGATCGTCGTCAGATTGCCGTTGGTAAACAGCTCCATCAGAGCGTTCCAGCTCTTGGCAGGAAGGCTGCACAGAAGGGTAACTTTGTCCGTATCCGCCAGCTCTGCCGTCCATCCCTGCAGACCAGGCACTGTATCGACAGCCGTGGTACCGATGGCAGTTACAACGTTCTGATAATACTTTAAGAAACTATCCACATAGATCGGGATATTCCTGATCACGCCGTACAAAGCGATGATGATCGGGAACTGGATAAAGGACTGAAGACATCCCGCTGTCTGGGAAATGCCGTATTTGGCATATACCGCCTTCGTCTCCTCCTGCATGGCCTGCATGGAGTAATTATCTCTTTTTCCCTGGTATTTTGCCTGGATCGCCTTGATCTCCGGCTGGGCATAAGATGAGAGTTTTGTGAACCGCTGCTGCTTCACGGTGAGAGGAAGCAGGATCAGCTTTACAACGATCGTCAGAAGTATAATACAAAGTCCCAGGTTCGGAAGACCGATCAGTTCCAGGAATTTGTAGATATACTCCACAGCGTAACCAAACAGAATAATGATCTGCTTGATCACAGGCCAGTCATAACAGCCGCCTGAGGTGGCCGCTCCTGCACTGGCACAGGCTACCATAAAATTAATCACGTGTTTTTCCCTCCTTTAAGGTACCGGGTCGTAACCACCCTTGGAGAACGGATTGCAGCGCAGGATCCTCCATGCCGCAAGTCCCAGCCCTTTAAGCGGGCCATACTTCTCAATCGCCTCAATGGCATACTGAGAGCAGGTAGGGTAATATTTACAATGACTGTATCTTTTTGTCCCGGAAAGATACTTTTGATAAAAGCGGATTGGCGCTATAAGCAGTTTTCGTATCATGTCTGCACCATCCTTTTCAGAAGATAACGGAAGGCATCATAAAGATCAGAGAAGTTTTTCCCTGCAGCCTGGTTCCTTGCGACGATCACGATGGTCACACCCTCCGGAAGATCCGGCCCGGCTTTTACAAAACATTCTCTGATGATCCTTGTTATCCTGTGTCTTACAATACTGTTTCCGACTTTTTTGCTGACGGAGATCCCCAGCCTTTTTTCTTCCGTACCGTTCTTCATCACATACATGACCAGCAGTCTGTTGGCGGAGGAACGGCCTTTTTCATATACTTCCCTGAATTCGGACGTATTCTTTAGAGAATTGATATTTCTCATATGCTATATAGAAGAAAGACCACCTTCTTCTCAGGTGGTCTTAAGCTGACAGTACTTTTCTTCCTTTCGCTCTTCTGGCTGCTAAAACTTTTCTTCCGCCAGGAGTAGACATTCTTGCTCTAAAACCATGAACTTTCGCTCTTGATCTTTTCTTCGGCTGAAAGGTCATTTTCATATGGCTTCACCTCCCTTGTATTTCTGGAAAATTCGCGTGGATTATTATATTTCAAAACTGCCTTTGTAGTCAAGCTTTTTTGTAATTTACTTTTCCACTGTTTGTAGACACACTTTCCACGGCTTTTCTGCACCCTTTTCCACGGGTTATGGACAGCTTTTCCACAGATTTCTGTTTTCTTATACTTTCCTCTTTCCTGTCACAAAAAGTCCAGTAGTGTACGTCGATTGCATAAAAACCTCGATTGTGTACGCTAATCATAGGAAATATCGTACATAATCGGCTTTTTTCAGCAAATATCGTACATAATCAGGAAAAATGCGCTGTTTTTACGGGAAAATACGTACACTATCGCAATTATTGTGTCATTGGCGTACACAATCGGACTTTTTGTGCAGAGAACGCATTAACAGCCAATGCACGTCAAGCGCAAACCATCGTAATATTTTCCAAATACATTGAATTTTTACCTTAATTATAGTAGAATAAATAGCACTGTTTTTTTATGTCATGGAAACGGAGTGATCGTATGTTAAACACAATCCGAGAAAAATGGTCTGATATATTATACTACCTGAAGAACGAATATGATATATCCGATGTGTCTTTCAAGACGTGGCTGCTTCCCCTGGAAGTAACGGCGGTGGAAGACGGCACCATCGTGATCATGGTCCCCGAAGAATCTATCGGCCTCAGTTATATTAAGAAGAAATATTATCTTCCCCTGAAGGTCTCCGTATCGGAAGTCACCGGACAGGACCTGGATATCGAGTTTATCCTTCCCGATCAAGTCAAGGAATATTTTACTCCGATTCCGGATAACCAGGGCTCCCAGGACGTTTTTGAAAAAGCCGGCCTGAACCCAAAATACACGTTTTCCAATTTCATCGTCGGAGACAACAACAACCTGGCTCATGCGGCCTCCCTGGCTGTGGCGGAAAGTCCCGCCGAGATCTACAACCCGCTTTATATCTACGGCGGCGTGGGACTCGGAAAGACTCACCTGATGCAGGCCATCGCCCACTTCATCCTGTCGGCGGATCCGGAAAAGAAGGTCCTTTACGTCACCAGTGAGAACTTCACCAACGAAATCATCGACGCGATCCGAAATGGCAGCCCACAGGCCAATTCCCGTTTCCGTGAGAAATACCGCAACGCGGACGTCCTCCTGATCGACGACATCCAGTTCATCAGCGGCAAGGAATCCACACAGGAAGAGTTTTTCCATACCTTCAATGATCTGTATGAACACAAGAAACAGATCATCATCTCCTCGGACAAGCCGCCGAAGGAGATCAAGGGACTGGAAGAGCGGCTGATCTCCAGGTTTTTATGGGGCCTTCCCATTGACCTGCAGTCTCCTAACTATGAGACCCGGGTCGCCATCCTGAAGAAAAAGATCGAACTGGAAGGAGCGCCTCCGATTCCGGATGAAGTGATCTTTTATATTGCGGCCAATGTTTCCTCCAATATCCGGGAACTGGAAGGATCCCTCACCAAGATCATCGCCTACTCCAAGCTGACATCTTCCGATATCACCCTGGAATTTGCCGAAGGCGTCTTAAAGGATCTTTTCACGGACAGCCAGAGGGAGATCACGCCGGACAATATCATCAAGATCGTTGCGGAACATTTCGGCATCTCCGTTTCAGACCTGAGCTCCAAGAAGAAAAGCTCCGATGTCGTCTATCCGCGGCAGCTGGCCATGTACCTGTGCCGGACCCTGACGGAAGCCGCCCTTTCCCTGATCGGAAAGAAGCTGGGAAACAGAGATCATTCCACGGTCCTTCACGGCTATGAGAAGATCCAGTCCGAGATCGACATTGATGAAAAGACGAAAAACGACGTGGAGATCCTGAAGAAAAAGATCTGCCCCTACTAATGCACAGGTTGTTCACATCAGTCCATCCGCGGGGTAGAAACAGAGTTGATAAAGATCGTTTTATAAAATGCTGAAAATCTGCTTCTTACTTTTCAACTTTTTATAACCGGCTGTTTCTCCTCTTTTTCTATGATAACTTTTCCTTTATTTTCAGGGACCGCGGGGCATTTGAACAAATCAACAGCAACTACTGATACTACTGATAATATTTATCTATATATAGACTGTCATTCTCACCGAAAGGAGAAATACACATATGAAGATCACGTGTACAAAATCAGAGCTTATGAACGGCATCAACATTGCCCTTCGGGCAGTGCCTTCCAAATCCGTCATGCCGATCCTGGAGTCTTTTCTGATCGCAGCGAAGGATGATATCACCATCACTTCCAATGACAATGATATGGGCATCCGCACCGGTATCGAAGGCGTCGTTCTGGAAAGCGGCATGATCGCAGTCGAAGCCAGACTGTTCAGTGATATTATCCGTAAGCTTCCAGAAAATGAGCTGACCATCGAAAGCAACGCCAGCTACAAGATCCGGATCAGCTGCGAAGGCCTGGAGTTTCATCTGAACGGCAACAACCCGGATGAATTTCCGGAGCTGCCGGAAACCGGCACGACCAGAAAGGTCACCATGTCCGAATTTACCTTAAAGGAAATGATCCGGCAGACCATCTTCTCTATTGCGGTCAACGATTCCAATGCGCTGATGAAGGGCGAGCTCTTCTCTATTAAAGGAGATAACCTGAAAGTGGTGTCCCTGGACAGCCACAGGATCTCCATCCGCAACGAGAAGCTGGCGCTTTCTTATGACAATTCTGACGTGATCGTTCCCGGCAAGACCCTGAATGAGATCAGCAGGATCCTTTCCGGAAACAGCGAAGATATGGTGGAACTGGAATTTGACAAGAGATTCATCAAGTTCAGCTTTAACAAGACGTTGGTGATCTCCCGTCTGATCGAAGGAGAATTCTTCGATGTGGAGCGGATGATCTCTTCGGACTATGCTTCGGAAGTGAGAGTCAACAGAAATGATTTCATGAACAACATCGACCGCGCCATTACCCTGACAAGGGAAGGCGACAAGAAGCCGGTGGTCCTGGAGATCAGGGACAGCTTTATCAATATGGATATCACTTCTTCCCTGGGTTCCATGTCCGGCCGGATCGACGCCAACAAGACAGGCGATGACATTGTGATCGGATTTAACCCGAAATTCCTCATGGACGCCCTGCGGGTCATCGACGATGAGGAAGTGGCCATGTATTTTGTCAATTCCAATGCGCCGTGTTTTATCCGCAACGACGCCGGGGAATATGTGTACATCATCCTGCCGGTGAATATTAATCGGTAAAGGATGTATGCGGCCTTGCAATGGCAAACTATCCTTTTTTGAAAGAAAATGTGTTTTTAAGAATAGTGAACTATTCTTAAAATGAACAAATCATTAAAAAAAGAATTAATATTATATGCTTGCATAGTAGTAGTTT
>R26__coassemble_760_pt1 | contig 18272 bp, 16 predicted proteins | sample R26__metabat2_high_PE_046 | metagenome-assembled genome bin R26
TACATTGCTGAGGAAGGGCATGAAATACTACTATGAACACATCATTATTTTGAGGAGGTATGACTATGGGAAGACCTGTAACACTTTTTACCGGCCAGTGGGCCGATCTTCCGTTTGATGAGCTGTGCGCACTTGCAGCAAAGATGGGATATGACGGACTGGAGATTGCCTGCTGGGGAGGCGGCATCGATATTGATAAAGCATACGAAGATGATTCCTATGTTCAGTATATCAAGGATACACTGGCGAAGAACAATCTGATCTGCAAGGCGATCGGAACCCACATCATAGGACAGTGTGTCGGTGATGCTCCGGATCCGCGGCTCAACAACTTTGCTCCTGCGGAACTGGCAGACCAGCCGGAAGCTATCCGGGAATGGGCGATCAGGACCATGAAGAAGGCTCCGGTTGTCGCTAAAAAACTCGGTGTAGGTGTCATTACCAGTTTTACGGGATCTCCGATCTGGAAATGGCTCTATTCCTTCCCGCAGACAACAGAAGAGCAGATCGAAGCCGGCTTTGACCGGATCGTGGAACTGTGGACTCCGATCCTGGAAGAATTCCGTAAGAACGGCATCAAGTATGCACTGGAAGTCCATCCGGGCGAGATCGCATTCGATTACTGGTCAACAAAGAAGCTTCTTGATAAGTTTAAAGACTGGCCGGAATTCGGACTGAACTTTGACCCCAGCCATCTGATCTGGCAGGGCGTTACTCCGCATATTTTCCTGAACGATTTCATCGACAGAGTGTACCACGTGCATATGAAGGATGCCGCCGTTACTCTGGACGGACGCAGCGGCCTGCTGGGATCCCATATCGACTTCGGCGATCTGAGAAGAGGCTGGAATTTCCGCTCTCTGGGTCATGGCGATGTCAACTTCGAGGAGATCATCCGTGTACTGAATGCTCACGGTTATGACGGCCCGCTGTCCGTTGAATGGGAAGATTCCGGCATGGACCGTATCGACGGCGCAACAGAAGCAGCTGCCTTTGTAAAGAAAGTCGATTTCAAGAAATCAGAATTCAAGTTTGATGATGCGATCGCGAACTGACGGAGGATTTGAACATGCGTAAAACATTGTATTACGGAATGGTAGGTGCATCCCTGTCTTCCTTTATCGGCGTTGTGCACCGGATCGGCATCAGTTTTGACGGAAGAGCAAAGATGGTAGCCGGATGCTTCAGCACGAATGCCAAAAAGAACCAGGAGACCGCCGCATTTTACGAAGTGGACCAGGACAGGGTCTATGCGTCTTATGAAGAAATGGCAGAAAAGGAAGGCAAGAGAGAAGACAAGATCGATTTTGTCGTGATCTCCGCTCCCAACAATGTTCATTATAAGACCGCGAAAGCATTCCTGGAGAACGGGATCCATGTGCTCTGCGAAAAACCCCTGTGCTTCGAAGTGGAAGAAGGGGAGGAACTGAAAAAACTGGCAGAAGAGAAGGGACTTTTCTTCTGCGTCAATTATTCCTACTCCGGCAACAACATGGTGAAGGAAGCCAGGGAACTGATCCGCGAAGGAAAGATCGGCCGGATCATCAATGTCAACGCAGAATATCTGCAGGAATACCTGGTGGATGATGTAGGTGATACTGAAGACAAAATGGTCAAGCTTTCCTCCTGGAGGAAAGATCCCAAAGTAGCCGGCATCTCCAACTGCGTCGGTGATATCGGCACCCATATTGAAAATACGGTTGCTTACATGACGGGACTCAAACTTAAGAGAGTTGCCGCTAAGCTGGACTATTTCGGACAGCCTCTGGACCTCAATGCCAACATCCTGGTGGAATTTGACAACGGTGCCCACGGTGTGTACTGTTCCTCCCAGGTCTGTGTCGGCCATATGAACGGTCTGGTGGTCCGGATCTTCGGCACGGAAGGAGCCATCGAGTGGGTACAGGAGAATCCGAATATCCTTTCTGTTACCCTGAAGGGACAGCCGACCCAGATCTACAACAGAGGTATGGGCTATGAAACCGCCCGTTCACAGGCTGTGAACCGTCTGCCTTCCGGCCATCCGGAAGGATTGTATGTGGCGTTCGCCAATATTTACAGAGACTGGATCGAGGCTCTTTTAAAGGTTGTAAACGGCGAACCGGTGGATCCGGCAGAATGTGACTTCCCGAAGATCGACGCCGGCATCGAAGGTGTCCGTTTTGTCCATGCCTGCGTGGAAAGCAATGCGAAGGACGCCGCCTGGGTCGAGGTTTAATCTGTAGTATAAACGTCAGAGACGTTTGTATATAATCTCAAAGGAGGAGATATCATGAAAAAAATAGTAGCTTTATTGATTGCGGCAGTTATGGTGTTTGCTCTTGCTATTACGGCATTCGGTGCGGAAGGCCGTATCGCAGTCCTGGTTCCGAATGCTGACCACGGCTGGACAGGTGCTGTTATGACCTATGCAGAAGAGCACGCAGCTGAGATCACGGCAGAAGGCAAGTACGAAGTGAATGTGATCACTTCTACCGATGCTTCCAACCAGATCCAGCAGGTAGAGGACCTGATCGAGAATGCGACAGCTGACTATGTTGTCATTCTTCCGCAGGACAATACCCTTGAACTCACCATGAGAAAACTGGCTGACAGCGGCATCCCGTATGTTATGTTCGACCGTATCATCGATTCCGCTGCTGAGAAGGCAGTCGCAAGCGTTAAGGGCGACAACTTCGGTATCGGTGCTGTTACCGCTGAGAGATTCCTTGCTGACGGTATGCAGCCGGGCGACGGCATCGTGATCATGCCGGGCGACAATTCATCTGTTCCGACCTATCGTAACGATGGTTTCTATGCAGTTCTTAAAGATAACGGCTGGACAGATGAGCAGGCAGCAGCTATTTATTCCACCGACTACACAGGATGGAGCAGAAGCAAATCCAAAGAACTCTTTGTCAACTATCTTGACACCCATACAGTAGACGAGATCACCGCCAACAAGTTCTTCTTCACACATGATGATGAGATCGCTATGGGTATCCTGGAAGCACTGAAGAGCTCCGAGATCGATCAGGAAAAGAAAGATGCGTTCCTGAATGCAGGCATCTATCTGGGAACTTCCTCCGGACTGAATGAGATTTACAGTGTTCTGAAGGGAATCCATCAGAAAGATTACTCTGCAGAGGTTGCACAGCTTGCTGACCTCTTCTCTGTAACCTATGATCCCGCTATGATCAAGATCGCGATCGATGATATGGTATCCTTCATCGAAGGCGTTGAAGTTCCGCAGGATCACGTTATCCCGGTCAGTGTTGTTGACGCTACCAATGTCAATGAGTTCCAGGGATTCGGTGATGCAGTAGCTGTTGAATAATCCATTATTTGACTGGCGGAATGCATAATTCGATTCATTAACGATGCGCCGCTGGCAGGAATCTGTCGGCGGCGCATGTTCTTAAAAGGGGAATGTTATGGAACTGCTGAAAATGAAGAATATCGTGAAGTCTTTCTCAGGCGTCACAGTCCTTCATGGGGTTGACCTGGAGGTCGGCCAGGGGGAAGTACATGCGCTGCTGGGAGAAAACGGTGCCGGCAAATCCACTCTGATGAATGTGCTTGCAGGTGTCTTTCCCATGGACAGCGGAGAGATCATATTTGACGGGCAGCCGCTTACCGATCTTACGGTCAAGAAGTCGGAACATGCCGGCGTTGCCTTTGTGCACCAGGAACTGAACCTGTTTAATGACCTGAAAGTCTATGAAAACCTGTTTCTCCAGAAAGAGATCCTGACAAAGCTGGGGACACTGGACAAGAAAAAAATGATCCGGGAGACAAAAGAACTGATGGATGAGCTGGGGGTCGATATAAGCCCCACCGCCATGGTCTCTGAACTGGAGACCGGCCGCAAACAGCTCTTGGAGATCGCAAAAGCGCTCCACACCAATGCAAAGCTCCTGATCCTGGATGAGCCCACGACCGCATTAAACAATGCGGAGATCGAGCATCTGTTCACGATCGTGAACAGGCTGAAGGAAAAAGGGAAATCCTTTATTTTTATTTCCCACAAAATGCATGAGATCTTTACGATCGCTGACCGCTACACCGTATTCAGGAACGGTCAGTTTATTAAGACAGGAAATATAGCAGACACAACTCCCGAAGAAGTAACTCTTCTGATGGTCGGCGGCAGCTCCTCCGCGAGCGAAGTCTACCATACAAGAGAACTGGGAGATGTGGTCCTTAAGATAGAGAATTATTCCGGTCCCGGATTCGAAAACATCAATCTGGATGTCCGGAAAGGAGAAGTGATCGGGCTGACAGGCCTGATGGGCGCCGGCGCATCGGAACTGCTGCAGTCCATTTTCGGCGTGAACAATGCCGATACAGGAAAAGTCTGGGTAGAAGGAAAGGAACTCAAAGGCGGCATCATCCATGAAGCCATGGCCAACAAGATCGCTATGATCGCCGCAAACAGGAAGGAAAATTCCATTATTCCGGATTTTACTCTTCTGGATAATGTTTCGATCTCTTCCCACATGCTGTCCATGCGTAAGATGGTGATCCACAAGAAAAAGGAGATCGGAAGATATAACCGTATGAAGGAGATGCTGAACATCAAGTCCGCTCATGGCTATAATGACCTGATCGTGTCATTGTCCGGCGGAAACCAGCAGAAGGTGATCCTGGCCAGGTGGCTGAATACAGAGGCGGATATCCTGCTGATGGATAACCCGACCCAGGGTATCGATGTCGGCGCAAAAGCGGAGATCTACCGTCTGATCATGGAACTGGCCAATCAGGGTAAAACGATCCTGGTCAATACCCTGGAGATCCCGGAGATCCAGAAGATCGCCGACCGGTGTATCGTCTTTTATCACGGACATATCCAGAAGATCCTGGAGCGTCAGGAGATCAATGAAGAAAACGTTATGCTTTATGCAACAAATGTAAAGGGGGCAGAATAATGGGCGCTGAGAATAAAGAAAGTAAAGGGTTCGTAAAAGAGATCACCTCCCGGATAGGCAACTACAACTTTGTATTTATCATGCTTGCGATCTTTGTCGCTTACCTGATCTTTAACCAGGGTGCCACGACCTGGAGTGGAGTCATGAATATCCTCCGTCATTCTGCGGTGGTCGGTATCATGGCGTTCGGTATGGGCATGGTCATTATTTCCGGAGGCATCGATCTTTCGGTCGGTTCCATGCTGGCCCTCGTCGCCAGTTTCTCTGTCGTGGTATTCAATACCACCAACAGTGTGATACTGACCTTCCTGTTTGCCATCGTTTTCGGCGGGATCTGCGGTCTTCTGAACGGTCTCATGATCGGTCTTCTGAAGATGCCTCCTTTCATTGTCACATTGGCGACCATGCTGATCTTCCGGTCGATCGCGCAGTATAGTCTGCGTACGACCGGTTCCTCCATCTTTAATATGGACGGGACCTTGAGCAGCTACGACGGCTTCTACGGCTTCGGCAACGCGAAGATCCTTACGGTGCCCGTGATCGGTCTTGTTCTGATCGTGGTAACGATCATCATTGTTTTCCTGACTACCTGTACCAAATTCGGAAAGACTATCTATGCGCTGGGCAGCAACGCCAAAGCTGCAAGACTGGCCGGCGTCAATGTCAACCACACAAGCGTTATGGTTTATGTCATCACCGGTCTTCTGGTTGGACTCAGTTCGTTTTGCTGGTGCGCCATGAACGGATCTGTTGACCCTGCCACCCTGGGGAAGAGCAATGAAATGTATGCGATCGCCGCAGTCGTGATCGGCGGTATCAGCATGTCAGGCGGCAAAGGAAAGCTCCTGGGCGTACTGTTCGGCGCCATGAGCTATACCATCATCGACAAGATCATCGCAGCCGTAAAAGTGGACGCACTGATCAACGACACTATCAAAGGTTCTATCCTTCTGGTGGCCGTAATCATCCAGATCGTTGTGCCGATGATCCGTACGAGAGCCAAGAAAGCGAAACACTGAAACAGGCAGAATGTGTGAGTGATGAACGGGAACATGCCGGGAAAACAAAATAAGATCCTTCCTGTCGTCATCGTATGTTTTGCGATGTACCTGCTGTATGGGATCTACTTCACTGCTTTCGGGGCGAATTCCCGGAACATGATGAGGTTCTTCGACATCGCGGAAGGCAGGCAGGGAATGATCATGACGGTACAGTCCATCGGATGTCTCGTTATGGTCATACTGCTGGGACTGTTCGGGGAGCGGATCAATAAGCTTCATGGCCTTCTGACAGGTCTCATTATCATGGGGATCGCCAGCATCGCTATCGGGACCATGACCGTTTATACCGTACCGGGCAGCGGTTACGGACTTCTGCTGTTCTATGCACTGGTCGGGGGGATCGGCTATATCATGATCGATCTTCTGATGAACGGAGCGATCGCAGATATCTATCCTGATAAAAAGGAAAAAGTCCTGCCATATGTGCATGCTTTTTACGGACTGGGAGCCATGGTGGCGCCGTTGTGCGTCACAGCGCTGACCGCAGGAGACGCAGCGGGAGTTTTTGCCGTTCCATATCTGGTCTTCGGCATCGCGGCCATGGTACTGGCTGTTCTCTTCGGGATCGTCTGCAGAAGGGCTATGCCGGAAACTCCTTATGCCGATATGGAGAAGATCCGCAGACGGGCGATCCAGAATCCGGCAGAAGTATTCAAAGAGAAAAGAGCATGGCTGTTTCTGCTCAGCTGTTTTCTGTATCTGTTTTTCCAGAACAGCATGGCAGTCTGGGCTCCCACGTATTTCAAGGAAGTACACGGTATGTCGGAAGCAGCAGGAAATACGATGCTGGTCATCTATTTCCTCGGATGTCTGGTCATACGGCTGGCGTCCCCGTTTGTATACAGGTTTTTATCAGTCAGACGGTTTTATCTGATCGCGACCACGCTGTCAGCTGTCACCTATGGGTGTATGCTGCTGACAGGATCCATGACAGCCAAATATATCCTGATCTTCCTGACAGGCCTTTTACAGGGAAGTGCTGTTCCGGGGATGGTTGTCATGTGCTGCAATGCATTTCCGGAAAGGACAGCATCTGCCTCGTCGATCGTCGTGTTCGGTGTATCGGCTTCTGCGCTGATCGCCCCGCCGGTGCTTGGGTGGATCATTGAGAGCATCGGGTATACGGTACCCATGTGGGGGATTGCCGTCTGCCTGCTCCTTTCGGTAGGAGTATTGCTTTTGGCGAAAGAAAAGAGTGAAGTTGCATAAGGCTATTTATAGTAAGGAGGAGAGTTTATGAAGATTCAGAAGATTACGGACACATCATTCCGGACTTACGGCAGAGTCATTGAAGGGTATGATTTTTCAGGACTGCTGAAAGAGATGGAGCACACGGCGAGACCTATGGACAAGGTGATCTATGTTCCGTCGGATGAAAGCCTGGAAAGCGGGAATGCAGCCTTATATCTGCAGAATGTGATCTACGGACAGCTGCCTGTGCAGGTCGGATACTGCAACGGCAACAACCGGAAACTGAATGCTCTGGAGTATCACCGTTCATCGGAGGTGGACATTGCCGCTGATGACCTGATCCTATTGCTGGGAAGGCAGCAGGACATTGCAGCGGATTTCACTTATGACACAGACCTGGTGGAAGCCTTTTATGTACCGGCAGGGACAGCGGTGGAACTGTATGCAACGACGCTGCATTATGCGCCGTGTTCTGCAGATACCGGCAATGGTTTCCGCTGTGTGGTCGTACTTCCCAGGGATACCAATCTGGATCTTCTGACAGCACCGGAAACGGAAGGAGAAGGAAAACTCCTGACCGCCCGCAACAAATGGCTGATCGCCCATGAAGACGCCTCTATCGAAGGCGCTTTCAACGGGCTGAAAGGCTGGAACATCGATTTGGACCAGGAATAGGGCAGTGGAAGCGTATCCGTTGCAGGAAATATAGTATTGATGAATGATAATCCGGTGAACCAGCCGGAAGAGTTTAAAAAAGGAGGAACCGAATATGCAGAACATACCGGAGGTAAAAATTGGAGTAGTGGCAGTCAGCCGTGACTGTTTCCCGGAGAGCCTTTCCGTCGGCAGAAGACAGAACCTGATGAAGGCTTATACGGAAAAATACGGAACAGAAGGGATCTACGAATGCCCCATCTGTATCGTGGAAAGTGAGATCCATATGCAGCAGGTGCTGGCAGATCTGAAAGCAGCAGGCTGTAATGCTCTTTGCGTCTACCTGGGCAATTTCGGACCGGAGATCTCCGAGACCATGTTGGCAAAGTGCTTTGACGGACCGGCTATGTATATTGCCGCTGCAGAAGAAGAAGACCTGATCCAGGGAAGAGGAGATGCATACTGCGGTATGTTAAACGCCAGCTACAATCTGGCTCTCCGGAACATCAAAGCTTATATCCCGGAGCAGCCGGTGGGGAGCGCTGCTCAGTGCGCAGACATGATCCACGAATTCATCGGGATCGCCAGAGCTGTCATCGCTCTGAAGGATCTGAAGATCATCAGCTTTGGTCCGAGACCGCTGAATTTCCTGGCCTGCAATGCACCGATCAAGCAGTTCTACAATCTTGGCATCGAAGTGGAAGAAAACTCCGAGCTGGATCTTTTCGAATCCTACAACAATCATGCAAATGATCCCAGGATCCCGGAAGTGGTTGCCGATATGGAGGCAGAACTCGGTGCGGGCAATAAGAAGCCCGAAGTGCTTACAAAACTGGCACAGTATGAACTGACCCTTCTGGATTGGGTGGAAGCTCACAGGGGAAGCCGTAAATACGTGACTCTTTCCGGAAAATGCTGGCCGGCGTTCCAGACACAGTTCGGCTTTGTGCCCTGCTATGTAAACAGCCGTCTGACAGGGCGTGGGATCCCGGTTTCCTGTGAAGTTGACCTGTACGGTACCCTGAGTGAATACATCGGTCAGTGCATCAGCGGCGATACCGTCACTTTGCTGGATATCAACAATACCGTCACCGATGCGATCTACAACGAGGATATCAAAGGCAAGTTTGATTATCGCCAGGGAGAGACCTTTATGGGATTCCACTGCGGCAACACCTGCTCTACCAAGCTGTCTGCATTTGAGATGAAATACCAGATGATCATGGCAAGGGCTCTTCCGGTCGAGGTGACCAACGGCACGCTGGAAGGCGATATCCAGCCGGGCGACATTACCTTCTACCGGATCCAGAGCACAGCGGACAACAAACTGCGTGCATATCTGGCAGAGGGCGAGGTCCTTCCGGTAGCGACCCGTTCCTTCGGCGGCATTGGCATTTTCGCTATTCCTGAAATGGAAAGGTTCTATCGTCATGTGCTGATCGAAAAGAACTTCCCGCATCACGGTGCCGTAATGTTCGGACATTATGCAAAACCGCTCTTTGAAGTATTGAAGCTGATCGGTGTGGAGCCATGTGAGATCGGTTACAACCAGCCGGCAGGCATGAGGTATCCGACTGAAAATCCGTGGGGATAAGAAGACATTCATCAGTATCCTGATCTGAAGCTCCGCAGGAGATGTGCATATACATCTCCTGCGGTGATTTGACTTATGAGCGATAAAGGAATGGAGGATCATATGTTATATATCGGAATTGACCTGGGAACTTCCGCGGTGAAGCTCCTGATGATGGACGGGACAGGAAAGATCTGCAAGATCGTTTCGAAGGAATATCCTTTGTATTTTCCGCATCCGGGATGGTCGGAGCAGAACCCCTGCGACTGGTATGAAAAGACTCTCGAAGGATTGAAAGAACTGACTGCCGACTGTAACCGTGCAGAAGTGGCGGGTATCAGCTTCGGTGGGCAGATGCACGGTCTGGTGGCACTGGATGAGAACGACGAAGTGATCCGTCCTGCCATATTGTGGAATGACGGCCGTACAGGGGAAGAGACCGATTATCTGAACCAGGTGATCGGTAAGGAAAAACTTTCCGCTTATACAGCCAATATCGCATTTGCCGGTTTTACCGCACCGAAGATCCTGTGGATGAAAAACAATGAGCCGGAGAATTTTGCCAGGATCCGAAAGATCATGCTTCCGAAAGATTATCTGGCATACTGCCTTTCAGGTTCTTTCTGTACAGATCTGTCCGACGCCTCCGGCATGCTTCTCTTGGACGTGAAGAATCGTTGCTGGTCTGAGGAAATGATGGCAATCTGCGGCATCACGAAAGAGCAGCTGCCGGACCTGTATGAAAGCTATGAAGTGGTGGGAACTCTGAAACCGGAACTGGCTGAGCAGCTGGGATTTTCGAAGGATGTAAAGATTATTGCAGGTGCCGGTGATAACGCAGCAGCTGCTGTAGGCACCGGTACTGTAGGAGAAGGCAGCTGCAATATCTCTCTGGGAACTTCCGGCACGATCTTTATTTCCAGCGCGAACTTCCGGGTGGATGATCACAATGCGCTGCATTCCTTTGATCATGCGGATGGAAGCTACCATCTCATGGGATGCATGCTCAGCGCGGCTTCCTGCAACAAATGGTGGAATGAGGAGATCCTTTCGACGAATGATTACCAGGCGGAGCAGGCGGGTATCGAGGCACTGGGGGAAAACCCTGTTTTCTTCCTGCCTTATCTGATGGGGGAACGTTCTCCGCACAATGATCCGGACGTACGCGGCTGTTTCCTTGGGATGTCCATGGATACGACCCGTGCGCAGATGACCCAGGCGGTGCTGGAAGGCGTGGCTTTCGGCCTGCGGGATTCCCTGGAAGTTGCCCGGAGCCTGGGAATCACCATCGAGTGTTCCAAGATCTGCGGCGGCGGAGCCAAGAGTCCGCTGTGGAGAAAGATCATCGCCAATGTCATGGATCTTGAGCTGGAGGTTCCGGAAAATGAAGAAGGACCGGCTCTCGGCGGTGCAATGCTGGCTGCTGTGGGCTGCGGCGAATATCCGGATGTAAAGAGCGCGGTTTCCTGTATCGTAAAGGTCGTGGAACGGATCTCACCGGATCCTGAACTGGTGGCAAAATACGAGGTGCAGTACCGCAAATTCCGGAACATGTATCCGGCAGTAAAGGAACTGTTCCGGTAAAGGTACAGATATGAAGATCACTGTTTTAACGATATGTCCTGAGCAGTTTGGGGATTTCCGGAAGACGCCGCTGATCGCGCGGGCGGAGGACTCAGGACTGCTGGAGCTGAAGATCATAGATATCAGGGAGTATGCTCCCGGCAGTTTCCGGCAGGTGGATGACTCCCCGTATGGAGGAGGCGCCGGAATGATCTTGCGCTGTCAGCCGGTACTGGATGCCCTGGACGCGGTGCGTACTGAGACAGCCATACTGTGATCCTTGCACCGGTCGGGAAGACCTATACGCAATCAGATGCCCACCGTCTGGCGCAGCTTGACCATCTGATCCTGATCTGCGGGCATTATGAAGGACTGGACGCCCGCATTTATCCCAGCGCAGATGAACTGCTGTCTGTCGGGGACTATATCCTCACCGGAGGCGAACTGCCCGCCATGGTGGTTGTCGATTCCCTGATGCGGCTGGTGAAAGGAAGCATGAAGGAAGAAAGTACTCTGGAAGAGTCTTTTGAACAGGGCCTTTTGGAATATCCACAGTATACAAGACCGGCTTATTTTAAGGGCATGAAAGTTCCGGAGATCCTTCTGTCCGGCGATCATAAAGCGATTGCTAACTGGCGCCGGAAGGAAGCCCTGCGCATCACAAAACTGCTTCGGCCGGACCTTCTGGAAACTGCCGGAGATAAAGCAGTCGACGTTGTTTCCGCGGATGGCAGCGGCCGGGAGCCTGATCTTGCGGAGCTTTCCGACGTGCGGGCGAAATACCGGACCATTACAAAGACTCTGATCGAGCACAATATCACCATTTCGACTATGGAGAGCTGCAGCGCCGGGTTGATAGCTTCTCTTCTTACGGATACGGAAGGATCTTCAAACATCCTGAAGGGAGCTTTCGTGACCTATAGCAATGAAGCCAAGGTAATGCAGGGGGTCCCTCCGGAGGTGATCCGCCGATATGGAGTGTACTCTCTGGAAACAGCAGAAGAAATGGCGCTGGCCTGCCGATCTGCTTACCATGCTGAGATCGGTGTGGGAATTACAGGGACCATGGCAAATGTGGATCCGGATAACCAGGACAGTGTACCGGGAGAGATCTATCTGGCGATCGCTTCAGAGAAAGGCATTCAGAGCAGAAAACTGATCCTGCCATACGTGCCGGACCGTCTGATCGGAAAACTCAGGGCAGCGGATGCCGTTGCAGACGATCTGCTTGCATTATTGACAAATTCATACAGTAGTTGACGAACAGCAAGAAAGGAGCAGTCTTATGGCAAATTCCAATACAATTACCCGCAGTTACATCGATTCCCTGCTGATCGAGACCAGATTTATCGAATCAACCAATCCGGCACTGGATTTTGAACTGTACGGAGAGCATTTCAGTACGCCGATCATGACAGCGGCGCTGTCTCATCTGGATCATTTTATGTTCCCGGGTGCATCGGAAGCATTGGCAAAGGGGGCCAGAGATGCCAATGCAGTGCTCTGGTACGGTATGGCAGACGAAGAAGAGATCGAGAGGCTGGCAGCAACAGGCGCCAGACTGATCGAGATCATCAAGCCCTATACGGATCGTGATATCATTTACCGTAAGATCGAACATGCAGAAAAGCTGGGCCTTCTGGCAGTCGGCATTGATATTGACCATCCCTTTGGAGAGGACGGGTCACCGGATAATGTGGATGGCTATGAAATGAGATCCTTAAGGACAACCGAGCTGAAAGAGATCTGTGCTTCAACGAAGCTTCCATTGATCGCAAAGGGCGTTCTGAGCAAATGGGATGCGCAGAAGTGCCTGGAGGCCGGCGTTTCCGGAATGGTGCTTTCCCACCACAACAGCCGGATCGAGGATGCTGTTCCGCCGCTGATGATCCTGCCGGAGATCCTGGAACTGGTGAATGGAACCGTCCCGGTATTTGCGGATGATGAGATCAAGAGCGGCATGGATGCGTTCAAAGCATTGGCATTAGGAGCGAAGGGTGTGTGTATCGGAAGACCTTTGATGACAGCCATTAAACAGGATCCGGATGGCGGCGTGCGGGATTATCTGCTGTCCGCAACTGCACAACTTCGCAAGGCAATGGCTTACACAGGCTGTACAGATCTGACGAAGATGGATCCAACGGTGATCCGCAGATGCTGATCTGTAAGAAGTAATACGGAAGAAAGATGAAAGGAAAGGGCAATATGAAAGTATTCGGATTATGCTGCGGACGTAAAAACGGCAATACCGAGATCATGATGGCAGAAGTCATGAAAGGCGTCAGAAGTATAGAGCCTCAGGCGGATGTGAGTTTCGTCAATCTGCAGGATACCCACATTCAGGCATGTGTGGGCTGCGAGACCTGCATGAAAAAGAAAATAGAAGGAGATTATGAATTCCGTTGTGTACACGGCGTAGATAAGGATCATTTTCACTTTATCGAAATGCAGATGAGGGCAGCGGATGCGATCGTGGTATCCGCGCCGGCTTATAATCTGATGCCGCCGGGGATCATGATCAAATTTTTAAACAAACTTCATGCCAGTGGAGATTACCGCAGGATCACCCAGGGAGTGGACATCTGTAAGGTCGGTGCATGTTTCTCCATCGGAGGAACGGACTGGACCGATTATATCCCGAACATCATGCGGATGATCACCATGGAACTGGTTGGCGTTTACGACGGCGTTGTGGACAGTGCACATTTTGATTTTCTGCCGGCTTATCAGATGGTTGTCCTGGATCAGAAGGTCCTGGACCGCATGTATGAAATGGGCGTTCATGTTGCCAATGCTGTAAATTACAAGAAAGAAACCGGCAAAAACGCTGCATTTATGGGCCCTGAAGGTATCTGTGGCTACTGCCACAGCAACCTGCTCCGTGTCGATGCGGAAGGAAATGTCTATTGCCCGCAGTGCAATGTAAAAGCCAGTGTGGAAGTTCAGGACGGAAAGCTGAAGATCAGTTTTACGGACGAGGCACTGGAGAAGAGCCGCTGGGCTCCTTACGGACAGCAGCTGCATATGGACAACATTGCAAAGGGACATAAAGCAGCAGCCATAGGAGCGGAGAAGATCAAAGAAAGTGTTGCAGGAAACTACAAAGACCTGATAAAGGAACTTCGAATGCAGGTACCTGCGCTGATCAAACAGTAACATCTGAAAAAGCCTTCGGCCATGGGCCGAAGGCTTTTTCGTCTGAACGATATGGTTTTATTTCAGGAAGGTTTTCAGCATTCCAAGCAGCGGATTGTCTGCTGCGTCATCTTCTTTGCTGTCTGAACCGCCGCCAAGCAGTCCTCCCAGAAGGTTGCCAAGACCACCGGAACTTTCTTCCTTGGAAGATCCGCCGCCGAGCAGTCCCCCCAGCAATCCGGTAAGATCCAGACCGGCAGAGGCTTTTTCACTTGCAGCTTTCGCTTCTGCAGCTTTTGCTTCCGCAGCGGCTTTCGCTTCTGCGGCTTTTGCAATGGCAGCATCTTTGGCAGCTTTGGCGTCTTCAGCTGCCTTGACAGCAGCTTTCTGTGCTCTCGCCGCAGAATCGACCTTGATCGCTGCCTGGCCAACCTTGATCGCTTTCTTCTGCTGAGCTTTTGCAGCAGTCGCTGCAGCAGAAATGGTGCTCATCATGCCGGGTGCGACATTGCTCAGAAGAGCGCTGACCTGCTTTTCATCGGAACCGGTTTTTGCAGAAATAGCTTTCACTACTTCGCTTTGTTTCTTTCCGAGGATATGAGCGATGATCTTGCTGCCGTCTTCCGCATCAGCATTGCTGATCTGTTCTTCGATCCTGGCGGTGTTTGTGTGCTGCGAAAGAGCACCTAAAAGAGAGTTTGCGCCTGCTTCTGAAGAAGCATTATCTGTCAAGGCTCCAAACAGCATGGGAAGTGCTGCGCTCAGGATTCCCTTTGTCTGACTGCTGTCGGTTCCTGTTTTGGCAGAAAGTGCGTCAACAGAAGAATTGGAGGTCAGAAGACCAGTAATCATATTGAGTAGATCCATATTTCCCTTCTCCTTTCAGTACAATGGCATTGATGATTTTCTTGTCTGTATTATAGCGCATCCATTCCAGGAATCAATGATTTATGTGATGGCAGATGGAGCAGGAACGAAGTGAATCTCCGGCACGCGCCTTTATCAGGATCCTGACCAGAATGTTTTTACCGACATAGTTTTCTTCTTCTTCCACACAAATGTCCGGATCAGTGCCGAGACCCTGCAGTAAAGCCCGCTTACGGACAGCAGTGATCGCTGCCTGTCTGCCGCATGCGATCGCCTCTTCTTTGCTTTCAAAGAAATGATCCTCGCAGTCCTCGGTCACACGATAACCGGTGAGACTGAATCCGTCATAGACGGCTGTCACACTGACCTGCGCACTGGCGATTCGTCGGCTGGCTGCAGCTCCCAGGGCGTTGGCAACACAGGAATACTCTGACAGGATTGCCCGTGTCCCGAGAAGTTCTGCCGTTTTCGGCAGAAAGACGTGGATCGGAGCTCCGATCCCGATCAGGGGAAGTGGGGTGGTGAGGGACAGCGAAGCAATCTCTGTGCAGTCCTTTTCCTGTCCGGGGGAGGTCTTTTGCCGCCTTGCCTGCTCATAGCAGGCATCCAGCAGCATATCGGTATTAGGCGGAGCAAAATACCCACGGCTTTTCGGATACTGATGGGAGAGAAGATACGCTCCGATATTTTTATACAGCGTGTGAATGACCATTTCATAAACGTTGTCCGGGATCGTTTCCGCGGGCACGCCGAGATTCATGGCGAAATAAGCCAGAAGGTAACGGACCGCCGTATCATCGTATAGATCCAGATCCTTTTTCCATACCATGATATCAGTAGGGGTAAGACCGCTCTTGATGATAACGCCTTCCTGCTCCAGACGGGATGTATCCAGATGATACAGATCCAGACCGGCCTTCTGTGTCAGCTTCAGGGTGATGACAGGGCCACTTTTCAGGTGATCGCAGATCCGGTATTCTTCCTCCGTGTAGCCGGGTTTCCCGGTGATGTCTCTCTGGAGAACATAGAATTCATGGATCATGCGGGTATGCGGGGAAGTACGCAGGGAAAGTTCCCGGAGATCTTTCTGTACACTTTCATAACGGGATGCCAGGATAGAGACCGGAATAATGCGGACAGAATCCAGATACATTCTGCCATCGCAGAACCGTATGGCAGTATCGCCGCCCAGAGAAACCGCCTGCGCATCCACACCTCGGATAGATGTCCGGTACTGACCGATCAGGATCCCTTTTGATGCAGGGATCGGCTCCCCGTTCCGGATCATGGCGATATCGGTGGTCGTACCGCCCATATCCAGCAGTACCGCGTCTTTTTCCCCTGAAAGTTCCATTCCGCCGACCACACTGGCAGAAGGACCGGAAAGCAGGGTCTCTACGGGACAGGTCCGGGCCATTTCCTCCGACATCAAAGTACCGTCGCTCCGGACGATCAGAAGCGGGATCTTAAGATCGCGATCCTCCATGACATGATGAACAGCCTGCATGAATTCCACGATCAGCGGGATCAGCCTGGCGTTCAGCAGGGTGCTGGCACAGATCTTCAGAAAATCCGTTTCCCGGGAGATATCATAAGCGATCGTCAGAGGGATCGTCAGATGCTTTTGAAGGACCCTGAGGGCAGTCAGTTCAAAACGGCCGCCGTTGGCATCGGGAAATGTCTGTACGATCCCAACGGCGTCGCAGTCCGAGAACAATTCGGGGATCCGGCGCTCCAGATCATTCCAGTCCGGATCATAGGGCTTGGAATAAATATGTTCCGCTTTGGCGTCCAGAACGATCAACTGATCCATTTCCCGGATCCCGTAATCGGACAGGACTTCTTTCAACCGGCCGATGATCTCCGGAGCAGTGCCGATGATCAGCAGTTTGGCACGGCATCCCTTGTTTTCCACGCAGGCGTTGGTCGCCAGTGTCGTAGAAAGAGACAGGCTCTGTGCCTGCCTTATCAGTTCTTCCGGGAGGGAGTCAAGGACTCTTGCGATCCCGGTCTCCAGATCAGGCCTGGTAGTCAGCGTTTTGCCGGACGCCAGGATCTTACGGGTTTCTGTATTGTATATGGCGGCATCTGTGCAGGTGCCGCCGGTATCGATTCCTATTGTGATCATAATTTCCTATCTGTATGGCAGGTACTGAAATGCCGGTGCAGACCGCTCTTGTTTTCAGTGTTTTTCGATCAGATCGCTGAGATGTTTGCCATAGAAGAAGTCATGAGTGAGCCGGTCATATTCCGACCAGAGGGGCAGTGTCTTACAATCCGCGGCTCTCGGGCAGGGAACTGCGTCGTCCGCCAGGCAGGCAACTGTAGACAGGGAACCTTCCATAAGTTCCAGGATCTCTCCGACGGAATACTCTTCGGGCTTTCGGCACAGTTTATAGCCTCCGCCTTTTCCGCTGACGCCGACCAACAGCCCTCCGGAAACCATATCTTTTACAATGATCTCCAGATATTTTTTCGACAGATCCTGTCGTGCTGCAATATCTTTCAGCGGAACATAACCGCCGTCTTCGTGTTCTGCCAGATCGATCATGACCCGGATCGCATATCGTCCTCTTGTAGAAATCATAGCATAACCGCCTTTTGGATTTATTTGCCGATTATACCGCAAGGTGAATGGGTGAATCAAGACAGACTTGCGGCTGCTGCAGGCAGTACGGTATTATTCTGCCAGTTTTGCATCCACCAGTTCTTCATAGGTATCCACCAGACCGCCGAAATAGTTCAGGGCTTCCTGGTAGGTCGTTTCATCCATCGGGTCGATCCCTGCTGTGCTGAGCAGGTCCTCCGGGGAAGCGCTGCCGCCGAGTTTCAGGAAAGTCAGATAGTCATCGACCGCTCCTTCTTCCTGACTCAGGATACGCTCCGCAATGGAAGCTGCATAACATACAGCGCTTGCATACTGATATACGTAATACACATAATAGAAATGAGGGATATCAGCCCACTGATAGCGGGAATCCGGATAACTCCTGATGGCGTCGGAACGGTACAGTTCTGTCAATTCCATCCATTTGTCGCCGAGATCTTCGGCATCCAGGGAATAGCCGGATTCCACGATCTGGTACAGATAATCCTCGAATTCCGCATACCACATCTGTATGAAAAAGGTGCCGCTGAACATGGACAGCAGGTTTTCCAGATAGAACAGCCGTTCATCCTCATCGGCGGCATTGTTCATCTTGTAGGTGTAGTAAAGGATCTCATTGGTGGTCGATGCGATCTCCTGGGTGAAGACCGTCGGAGAAGAAGCTAGCGTAAAGTTTTGCTTGGGAAAATAATAAAAGAAAAAAGAGAGCAACT
>R26__coassemble_769_pt1 | contig 18171 bp, 12 predicted proteins | sample R26__metabat2_high_PE_046 | metagenome-assembled genome bin R26
GATCTACTTTTACATAACGCGGATCTTCCGTTTCCGGTTCTGTTTCCGGTTCTGCGGTGGTTTCCGGCTCCGGTTCAGGCGCGGGTTCAGACGCGGCAGTGGTCTGCGCCTCTGTCTGCGGCTCCGTCACCTCTTCTGCCGTTGGTTCCTCTGCCTCCGTCTCTGCATCCCCGATGGCAGCCTCCTGCAGTTTGATCACTGCCATATCCAGAAACGCCTGGATGGCAGCCGTATTGCTGCCGCCTGCCTGCAGCAGCTGTTTCGCATTTGTAATACATTTTGCCGCAGCGGAGTCTTCTTCCAGGATTCCCAATGCCTGATCCAGAAACAGCCCGATGCTGATCCCATTGGCCTCAATGTCTGCCAGGATCAGTGCCTGTGCTTTCTCCACATAGCCAAGCGCGGCTTCGCATTCGCTGGCTGTATTGGCCGCCGTTGCCGGCAGGGTAAGAACCGGACACAGACACAGGATCACTGCCAGAACCGCAGCGATCGTCAGATTGCTCTTTCCTGTCCTTTTCATAGATCGTCATCCCCCACTTACAGATTCGTTTTAATAGTAAACTCCGTAATCGTAATCCGCAACAGGCGCGGTATCGATCACGCTGTTCATCGCGATTTGCCCGATCCCTGTCGCGGCTTTTCCGTTATGATTGCTGTCCCTGATATGGACCGAGGACATTCCCTCATAGAACGGGATATACCAGCCCGCATTGGAATAATACGTGAATTCCTCTGCATTCGGTTCATAATGCGTCATATGCTCGGTGGAGATCAGGAACATATAATGGCCCATCTTCTCGCGGAAGGAGGGATTCATCAGCGCTTCGATGACGTCCTGATCATAGACCCCTTCCGTTGACCGCATCGAATCATCCCAGGTGGAATCCACCTCATACCAGGCTCCATCCAGTTTGATGATATTCCACGCATGCCCGCCGGCATCCAGCTCGGTCGCTCCACCGGAGCCGCCGATGATCGCCGCCTCGATCCCGCACTGCTGCAGCAGGTACTCAAAGGCAAGGCTGTAGCCATCGCAGACCGGCAGATTGGGGTTCCCGGAGGAATCCCTGACCAGCGCTCCATAGGCGGTATGGGCAAGATCCTCCGAACCGAATTCCGAAACCGGGTGATTGTACTCCGCCAGGTCAATCAGCTTGTCGTGGATCTGTTTCGCGATCTCATATTCTGTTGCATTGGTATTGATATCGGCCAGAAATGCCTCTACGGCTTCATTGAATTCGGTGGTCTTTTTTTCATAGTCCTTGTAGGTTTTTTCTATGAAGAAATAGACGATATAGATGGCATTTGCCATGACTTCATCCACATGGCTGCCGAAGCCGATGTAATCTTCCGTATACCAGTAAAGCCAGAAAAACTCCGGATGATCAAACCAGACCGAATACATGGCTCTCATGTAAGCTTCCTGAAACTCCTCGGAATCCGGATCCATGTCCGTGATCATGACGCCCACATTTTCCTCCACCGGATCCTGGGCGATCATTACAATGATATCGTAGATCTCCCGCTCCATCGGGTTCAGCTGATCATAGTAGTAGAATGCCGGCGCGTTGTTTTTCGCCAGAATGGTTTCCGCAGGCGTATAAGCGCCCATGCTCTCATTGAGCTTTTCTACTTCATCCAGGCTCAGCGCCTGCATCTCATTCGGGGGCGGAAGCTTTGCCAGGCCGCCGGAGATCTGGCGCAGAAAACTCGATTCCTCTGCCGCGGCACAGGTGCTGACTGCCACTGTGAACAGCAGGATCCCTGCCAGTATACGCAACATCTTTTTCATGGTTTTCTCCTTTGATGCTGACATCGGGTTCGCTGTTATCATTATAAAAAACAGGGGAGAAAAATCAAGTGAGCCGCAGCGATTATAAAGTTCTCAATTTTGGCATTTGTCTGATCAAAGAACACCAAGTGTTCTTTATTTCAGACATTTTGAAATTTAAGAATACAAAGTGTTCTTTTTTTCGGCAATTCTGATATTTAAGAACAGCCCATATATTCTTGAATTCCGAGAATAGTCCATATGAGAATACTTTGTATTCTTGTTTAGGGAAAATCCCCGATCTGAGAATAGTTTGCCAGTTCTTAAATATTGAAAAACGGCTAATAAAGAACACTTTGTATTCTTAAATATGGGAAAACTCTGATTCAAGAACACGGGGTGTTCTTCTTTTTCCAAAATGCCTGAAACAAGAACGCCTCATGCCGCAACGTTCGTCACAGCATGAGGCTTCATAGACAAAAGGGCCTTCCGAAGAGGGTTACAGGTCATCCCTTGAGATCATAAACTGATTGATTTTTCCGTCCTGGCTCTGTGCCGTCACGCTGATCATGTTATCACCGGAATAATGGATATCCGTGAAGATCAGATTTGCTCCGATGGATGAAATGTCCGCGTCGGAATGGACCACTTCCCCGCGGCTGCTGATCACCATGCATTTTCCGGAACCTGCGGCACAGATGTATACCTCCCCGGCATTTCCGACAGCCTTCCCTTTGAAGCCGCCGTCCTTTCCGCCGATCTGATTCGGAACGGTCCAGACCGGAGCGCCGTCTGCTATCCCGATGGCGTAAATCTGATCGTAATCTGTATAGAAGAACATGTCCGGAGATGCCCCGATCGGCGCCACGCCGCCGTTAAGACGGTACACACAATCTGTGATGACGGACCAGAGGACTTCTCCCTTCTCATCATAATGCTCTATGACGGCATAATGCGGCCACTCGCTCATATCCGGGTAATCGCCGGGCTGACCGACATCGTAGGATGTGAAGCGGATCTGTGCTTCGGGATAGTCCGATACAAAATGGTTGTCCACATCCTGAACAAAGGTATACTCTCTGTTTTCCTCATTGTTATAGTAGCGATAGACTGCCTCCTGCGCAGCATCCGGCGATCCGTTTGTCTGCCCTGAAAGAGCTGTCCCATCCCAGTCCCTTATCTCCTCCGGCATGCCGTACTCGTGAAATGGCGTCGCCGTATTTCTCAGCGAGACCCAGCCGAATATGCCGTTGTACTCCGTATAACCCCATACCAGGTCTTCATTCCGGACAATGTCATAAATGGTAAGCGCTTCATGATTAGGGATCATTCCCATTACGCCGGAAGCAGTCGAGGGATCCGACCTGAAATTCACGCTGCCTCCTTCTGCCATGACCTGGACCACGCCGTTGAAGCCGACATCGGTCCGGACGGAGAGCCCGCCTTGCGCCGAAGAAGCCTGGCCGGACTGCGGACCCGCACCGGGTGCCGGGGTGGATGCCGCGCCGGATGCCGGAACAGAAGAACCCGCCGATGAATCGAGAGTCGTCTGTCGCAGGGAAATCCATCCTGTCATGCCCTGATACTCACAGAACCCGAAAAACACATCATCCGCACTGTTATAGGACAGATCGGAGATATAAAGGCTCGTCCCATTCGGAATGCCTGTTATGACACTCGAACCGGTGGAAGCGGAAGTCCGGAAGTTGATGCTTCCTTCGCTGCTTTTGACCGTGGTGTCAAACCCTGTGAAATCACTGATCGCCGTCTGCCGAAGAGAGATCCATCCCTGACCTCCGTTATATTCGGTCTGCCCAAAGATCAGGTCGTCAGCAGCGCTGTACGCCAGGCTTGTCACATGCAGCAGTGTTCCATCCGGGATCTGTGCAATGACCGAAGAAAATGTGGACGGGGATGTCCGGAAGTTGATCGACGATTCCGAACTGTTCACCCGGGCATTGAAGTCGGCAGCGCTGGCAGAACTTGCGATGACAGGTATCAACAGCAGAATACTGAGAATAATAGCAATGGATCTTTTTTTCATGACTGAATTTCCCTTTGCTTTATAACTTGTTTATTACTTGCATTTTATGGCTCATGAACCCGCCTGCAGCCTTTTGTTGACCCGGTCGATCAGGAGGGGCAGTACCCTTTTCAGATACCATTCCGGGCAGGTGGTGCCGGTGGTGGTGGTCCAGCAATGGATCAGCACATTTCCGTGTATATCGTCCCAGCTTCCTGTCCCGTGTTTGGCAGCGATCACCCGGGCTTCATCCTCCGGATCATACACCAGCTTTCCCCCCAGGGAAGGATACCTCTTTACCAGGTCCACACACAGATTGATAAAAGCATCCTGCGCAGCCTTCGGGATCCGGTAATTGTTAACTGCCACATCGGAGATCTCTATGGTGACGGCCTGCCGGTCGAAGCTCACGTCCCCGGAAGTCCAGGCGCCGTATTGTTCCGGAACATTCTGCGCGATATCGCCGCCATACCCGATGCAGTAATTGGCGCTGGTCCCTACGGAATTGTTGGTAAAGTAGGCAGCGCAGTCTGCCCCTGTATTTCTGGCGGCCATATGATGAGGAATGATAAAGCGGATCTCGTTTCCCTGCCGGCTGTAGCATTTTTCGGTCAATACCCGGCTGTCCGCCAGATCGCTCGTCACAGGCTCGTCCAGGAAATGCCGCCAGTTAAGGGTCTCCTGCGTCTTAGGTCCTGTCAGGCCGTCTGCCTCCAGCTGATGCTCCTTCTGAAAGGCCTTCAATGCAGCGTCGGTCCGAAGATCAAAGACGCCGTCCGGAGAAACGTCCAGATAGCCCAGGTCAAACAGCCGCTGCTGAAGATTCTTCACATCGTCTCCGGTCATCCCGGCTTCCAAGACCCTGTCAAAGTGAAGAGGGCCTGCCATCACAGAACCCTCCAGCCATGTAAGCGGCTCTCCGGGCTGCGAAGCACTCTGCGCCGGAGCTGCCGCTGCACTCTGCGCCACATTTGCCGCTTCCTCTCCTGCACAGGCGCAGGAGACCGATCCAAAGACAAGGAGCGCTGTTAAAAATAAACATTTTAATGATCTCATATTAATCCAGCTTATAGATGCGAAGCCCGTCGAACTTCTTGATCAGTTTCAGCATACTGTTGAAGGGTTCATAATCCTTTTCCCGTTCCGAGATCGGAAGCGACTCGTAATGAGCCCGGATCTCCTCGGAGGTCGGCTCGCCGTCTATAGTCAGCTCATGCATGCGCAGCTGTTCGCGAAGGGCTTTTCGTGCCATCCTTTCATCGCCGTACTGTCTGACCATTTCTTCCGGGATCTCGGCGGTTTCATACAGGTCGCCTCTTGCCCAGCCCATGGAGATATGCTCCCTGACCCAGCGTTCATGTTCCAGCGGCGCAAAAACGGCGATCTGTTCATTCGTGAACCTGGTGACCATCTCATAATCCACCGGGCGGTCCGTATAGAAGCATCCGATCTTATCCAGATATCTGCTGAAACTTTTCGCCTGATTGATATTGGAGAGCTGATACTCCAGGGAAAGTTCCTCAAATGCATGCTCCAGCTCTTCCGTCTTCACATCTTTCTCTTTTCCGTGATAGGAATACCGGGCATTCAGCGCGACGGCAAAATCATATAAGTGCAGGAAATCGCTGGCGGAAAGATAGGTATGTTTGCTCTTCCGGTCAACTTCCGCCGTACTCGGCACAACCGTCAGCGGGCAGTTCGTCGTATCGACGATCTTCTCGATATCACCGGTGAAACGTTCCTCTTTTTCCGCCATGTCGGAATAGGCCTTGAGGCGCGGCGCCTCTGTCTTTTCACCGCCCTTTTCCCAGGCACGGTACTCCAGTTTGAACTCGTCGATCTTCTCCTGCTCGTCCCGGTCGTAATAGTAGATGGCGCGGACAGAATTATTCTCAAAATCAAAGGACGCTGCCATCGGATGCAGTTCCTTGCGGGAGTTTCTTCCATACGCCGTGCGGTCCCAGCACTGCAGTTCGTCGCAGATCATCAGCATCCAGGCCAGCGGGTGGACTTCCATACGGAGCGGTTCCTTCGCATAGTCTTCATTATAAAAAGAGATCGAGAATTTATAGAGGCTGTTGTGCAGCAGGATCGCCGTCAGCGCATCCATATGTTTGTTTGTGATCGCTCCGATCCCGAGGGAACCTGTGATCTCCCGATACAGCCTCACAGAACTGAAGTACGCGTGATCCATGTAATAATTGAACGCATCCGGCGCGATCGGCTTCGTATGGATCTTCTCCAGCATATAGTCTTCCTTGAAATCGTATGCCGTTCCAAGCTTTTCCGTGATGCAATACGCAAAGAGTTCTTCGGTCGTGGAGAAGTTCCTTTTGTAGATCGTCTCAAAATGTTTCTTCGCCTCTTCCCCGAGCCCCGTGATGGCATCAACATTATGATAAGCAATATAAAGGCTCTCCGCGCCCCTTTTCCTGCCGGCGACCTCGTAGTAGCTCATGACCTGCTCAAACGGCAGCTCAAACGGATAGCCGATATCGTGGAAGAGCGAAGTCAGGCCCCAGAATTCCAGGAAACAGCAGGCCGCTTTATGGTCTTCCTTCTCATTTGCTTCATCCGGGTCAAAGTCATAGCATTTCTTGAAAGCCTCCCGGTAGACCGAGTTGGATTCATAAAGCGCAAGTCCCAGCGCGAATACATAGACCGAATGGGAATAATGATCCCTGTGCTTCATCAGCAGGGCACTGCCGTTGGCTTCAAACTCGGAAAGGAGTTCCACCATTTTCTTGGATTTTCCGTAATGTCCGAAGAACATCTCCAGATAACAGTAATAGATCGAATAGGCGTCCTCGGCCACGCCGGAATCAATGAATTTTTCAAGTTCCCGTTCCAGACAGAGACGGTTGATATCCATTTGCATGTTATAGGGGATCTGTCCGGGCAGAAGGCTTGTCCCCTGATATCCGCTGTTTTCCTTGCCTTCTGTTTCCGGATCTTCTTTGAAACCAAGCCCTTCACATCTTTCATGAAGAAAACGAAGTGCCAGGGCCTTCAGCCCGAATTCGCCTGTTTCATAATGGCCATCCGGCTGCATCGGACCGCATTGCCGGCCGAAGCGCCGTTCATTGATCGTATTCATCTGCTTAAATGCTGTATATGCCATGATCATCTCCCTTTCTTCCCATACGTAAGTCCGATGTCGTAACCAGAAACAGATCTCAACCCCATGAAACCGGGGGTGTTATTTATTATATAACATGCTCCACGCTTAAGCCATAAAAAATGCCTCTCGAAGAGCCGGCCGGTGCTGCTCACGCAAGGTTCGCCTGCCTTACGATCTCCAGAAATCGTTCTCTTGCCGGATTCGTATTCTCTTTGTTCCATGCTGCGATCACCGGGATCTGACGCTCCTCCCCTTCCAACGGGATGACCGTTACTTTTTCCCGTATCGCAATATTGTCCGTGATATAGGACGGAAGCAGCGCATAGCCGAGTCCCGCGGCAACCGCCAGGATGCTGGTTTCAATATCGTCGGAAACATACTGCACATCCGGAAGAAACCCGGCTTTTGCAAATGCATTGGTGATCGTTTTTACTTCCCCGTACTTGTCTTCATTCTTTTTGATATCCACAAGCGGATAGCCCTTCAGCTCTTCCCTCCGGATCGAAGTCCTGTGGGAAAGCGGATGCGAGACCGGCATGACCGCCAGGAGCGGATATTCCTTTAACAGCACATACTCCATTTCCTTCATGTCTTCCATATCGTCAAAGGAATACAAAATATTAAAGATCAGGTCCAGGTCCTGACCGAAGATCCCGTCATAAAGCTCTGCCACATTGTCCCGGTATAGGGAGAGGGAAATGTTTGGATACGTTGTATGGAATTCGGAAAGGACATCCGGAAGGAAGGTTTTTTCATAGCCCTTGATATAGCCGAAATTCAGATGGCCGGTAAGTCCGGTGTCTGCTTTTTTCGCACGTTCTGCCGCATCCTTCGCTCTCCGGATGATCGCCCTTGCGTCATCAAGGAACGTCTTTCCGGCCGGCGTCAGCGCCACCTTTCGGTTTGTCCGCTGAAACAGCGTTACCCCCAGTTCTTCTTCCAGCGCCTTGATCTGAAGTGTGACCGCCGTCTGGGAGATGTAGAACTGTTTCGCCGCTTTTGTAAAATTCAGATGTTCGCTTACCGCAATAAAATATTCCAATTGCCTGAGCTGCATGTGGTCATCCTTTCTGTGTGCTCTTTAATTGATTTCAATAAATTATCGTTTCCGGGGTTATCGTGAGCCTTTTCCCTATAGTTTTGCCTCAAATAACAAGTTTTTCTTATTATACAATATGAGAACGATATTTTAAACATCGTTTCTTTTGTGCTATGATAAGGGCAGTGAAAGAAGAAGCTTTGATAGGATCCAGGAGGTATTTTATGAGCGATAGAAATCCGTATTTTCCGCATTTATTCAGCCCGCTTCAGGTTGGGACAAAAACGATCAAGAACAGGATCGAGGCTGCACCGGCACTCTTTGCATTTCTGCATCTGATCGAAGCGCCGGCGTTTCACTATTACGGTCCGGGACCGGAAAGAGCATTCCGCATGCTGGAGGCCAAGGCTGCCGGAGGTGCCGGAAGCGTCATTCTCGGCGAATTAAGCCCGAACCACACCTACTGCAAACGGTTTCCTTTTGAGCCGGACATTGATTTTTCCAGCCGCGACGACGAATATTTCAAGATCATGAAAAAAACCGCGGAAATGATCAAGAGCTACGGCTCCCTTCCACTGGGAGAACTCCTTTCTACCGGTGAGATCAAGACAAACATCGGCGACGGGATCAACCCGAAGGGGCCAGACAGCAAGGATCTGGAAGACGGCACCCATCAGGATGCCTTTACAAAAGAAGAGATAAAGGAGCACATCCAGGAACATATCGAAGCCTGCAAATGGCTCCGCGACGCCGGTTGGGAAGGCGTCGTGATCCACTGCGGACATGGCTGGCTTCCGGCACAGTTCTTATCCCCGATGTTCAATCACCGTGAGGATGAATACGGCGGCTCCTTCGAAAACCGCGCGCGTTTTACGGTCGAGCTGTTAAGCGCTCTGCGTGAGGCCATGGGAAAGGATTTCCTGATCGAGATGCGTGTCAGCAGCGACGAGCATATCCCGGGCGGCTTGAACCTCGATGATGCGGTCCGATACTGCAAAATGTGCGAGCCGTACATCGATATGATCCACGTTTCCTGCGGACACTATCTGATGTCTTCGAGAAGCTGGGAGTTTACGACAGCCTATGCCCCGCACGGTGCCAATATCGAGAATGCGGCCGTGATCAAGCAGAACGTTTCCATTCCGGTCTGTGTGGTAGGCGGCATCAATTCCCCGGAGATGGCCGAAGAAGCGATCGCGGCAGGAAAAATCGACATGGTATCCATGGGCCGTCAGTTCTTTGCGGATCCTGCATTCCCGAATAAAGCTGCAGAAGGAAAGGCCGATGAGATCCGCAGATGCCTGCGCTGCGGCAGATGCTATCCTGGTCCGGCAGGTGAACACGAAACCGAGATCTGGACGATCAAGTTTCCGCCGCTGGATTCCTGCACGATCAATCCGGATTCCGTCTGGCCGGCTTCCCATCACAAAGTTCTTCCGGAACTGATGCCGAAACCGGAGGCTTCCAGAAAAGTCCTTATCGTAGGCGGCGGCTGCGGAGGTCTCCAGGCAGCGATCACGGCTTCCGACAGAGGACACAACGTGATCCTTTGCGAAAAAGCAGATCAGCTCGGCGGCGTGATCAACTTTACCGATCACACGGATCACAAGATCGATATCCGGAACTTCAAGGATCTGCTGATCCGCGAGGTGGAAAAACGTCCCGTCGAGATCCGCCTGAACTGTGAGGTAACGCCGGAAGTTGTGGCTGAGATCGCGCCGGAGGCAGTGATCCTCGCTGTCGGTTCCGACGATCTGATCCTGCCGATCGAGGGAATTGAAAATGCGATCCCCGCCATGGAAGTTTACTCTGCCGATTTTAAAAACCTCGGAAAGAGCGTGATCGTCTTAGGCGGCGGTCTGGTCGGATGCGAAGCTGCCGCGGATTATATCGATCACGGAAAAGAAGTGACCATCGTCGAGATGAAAGGCGCGCTGATGCCGGAGACAACCGGTCTTTACAGAACTGCTGTCCACGACTTCATTGACAAAAACGGCGGGAAATACGAAGTGAACGCCAAAGTCACAAAAGTCGGAAAAGACTTTGTAGTTGCAGAGCAGAACGGAAAAGAGATCACCCTGCACGCAGACACAGTGGTGAACGCAATGGGCCGCCGCGCGCATGGCTGCGAGGAGTTAAAAGAAGCGATCAAGGTGCCCTGCTGGACTATCGGCGACTGCGTGAGAGCCCGCCAGATCGGGGATACGGTGCGCGAAGGCTGGACAGCCGCGATGGAGATCATCTGAAGCGATCCGTAAAGACGCAGGCTGTGATCAAATGCCTGACAGTAAGATAATAAAGAAGCTCCCGGAGTTTTAAAGATTCCGGGAGCTTTTTGCGACGATCCTGCCTCAGAGAATCATTTCAGTTCACGAAGGTATTCGGCCAATGCAGGACGATCATAGAAAGACTCGGGCTTGTCCAGGAAGAAATGGGGAGTGATCCCGGAGTCTGTATTGTAGAAGGAGCCATTCCGGATAATGGATATCTGCATGGGACCGGATATCTGGAAAATGGCTCCGGCTGCGGTAGTGCAGGGCAATACGACACAGGATCCCCCGCCGGTAGTCTGTCCGACCAATGTAACTTTGCCGGAACTCTTGCAGGCCGCGGGTACGAGATTGCCGCAGGAAAAGGAGGTGTTGCTGGTCAGGCAATAGAGCTTATAGCCGGTCCCGACAGTATCATCTTCGTTAAACTCTCCGTCCAGGTTCACATCTGCCAGATACACGGCATTCGTTTCGGCGCCGGTAAAGACATCCCTCAGAGCAATATCCGCTTCTCCCAAAAACCATGAGATCACGAAGACGGCTGCAGATGCCGCTCCTCCGTCGTTATTGGACAGATCCAGTACAATGTTCCTGATAGGGCTGCCTTCCCGTTTGATCTGTTGATTGGCATATATGATCAGGTCGATCGTATCCTCCGGCTGATCACGGTCAATTCTGGAATCGTAATAATTATCCCGTTTCTTCATAAACTCATCAAACGTAATAAAGGCTGTATCCCCTGTCTCCTCATAACCGGGTACCTCGTCAGGGTAGACCTCTTTGCGGGCATTACTGTATATTTCCTCCAATTCATCGTATCTGATGTCGCTGGGACCGGTATACACGGACTTAACCTGCCCCTCGATCCCCCGATCCTTCTCGTACAGATAAGACCCGCGGATGAAAGCGCTGTGCAGATCATCAAAATAAAGTGAGGTGAGTTTGATCAGGGAAAGGCTGGCACGCATGGGATCGGTACTGACAAGATCAGATACCAGATCCGTGTTTATGTTCAGGAAGGTTTCGAAATCTTCAATACCGTGTTCTGACTTCAGGCCATATTTACAATCCAGGAGCAGCCGCAGTTCATTGTAATTGAAAACGGCAAATTCTTTACTCATGTCGTGCTTGGGCGCGGAATCCATCTCATTGATCAGATCATAGCCATAGAAAGAGCCCAGCACTTTTTCGCCATCGAACACATAGAGTACATAAGTCTCATTCTCCAGGAGATCGTTCATGGTCTGAAATGGAATATAACACTCATCGTCTGAGGCAATGATGTCGATCTCATAATCGCTGAGGTTCAGCATAACGGCATCTCCGGCACGATTTATATATTCTCCGTATTTTATGGCAAACAGACTGGGTTTGTTTTCCTCTGTTTCCGCTTCCTCCCCAATGGCGTCTGCGGCCTGTTCCGGTGTCTCAGGATCAGATTTCGAATAGCCATGAAGTTCTTGCAGCAATGTGATCACGTCCACCGTCTCCTCTTCAGGAAGATCGATCGCAGACACCATAGCCTTGGCACCTGCCGTCTGGATGAATGCGTTGAAGTTATCGAATATCATGAGATCACGCACAGGATCGATGTAGAGCGCACTTTGATTATCGGGACGGGTGACCCGGAAAGTGGTATCATTACCGTCTTTTTCTGTTTCGATCTCATAGGTGATATCACCCTTTCCAACGGCCCGAAACAATCCGCTGAGGAACGGCAGATACTCCGAAAGAGCCACGTAAGGGATGTCCCCTCCATCAACAAAGTACAGGGTCATTTCATCTTCTTTGGGCTCTTCTCCCTCCAGGATCTGCAGCAGGTATGGATATGTTTTTCCCTCTACCGTGTGGGATGCGTTATTGTTCCCGGCAGGTTCCGCCTGAACAGTTATGGTCAATGACATCAGTAATAACGGCAGCAGTGCAAAATACAGTTTCCTTTTTATTCCCATCATGCTCCCCCTTTCATCTGCTCATCTGCCCATTGATATACAGACTCCAATGCCGGAATCAAAGTCTTTCCCCTAGGGATCAACGACGCCACCATAAGGAAATATATCCAGGAACAGGAACGGCATGACATCATGCAGGACAAGCTCAGCGTAAAGGAGTATGAAGACCCCTTCAGGGGTCAGTAGGCGAAGTAGTACGAACGCCCCTTCAGGGGCAGCGACGAGTCAAAAGCAATGTGGCTGGAACGGAGCTGCAGGGGAAAAGCGAAAGCTGAACCCTGCAGCCCAAAGTGAAAGCCAGCGCCTTGAGACGCTGGCCTGGTAACAAGGGCTTATAGCCCTAATCCGAACCACCCGTTTTACGGGTGGGCGGCGATTGCTTCACCAGACCTTACCTGCCCGGTGATGATCAGATGATCATTTCATCTTTGCTTCCTGCGCTTTGATCTCTTCGTATCTTGCAACGACATTCTGAGCGCTAGTATAAACAGGCGTATCTACCATCTTACCGTCCATGGATACGGATGCGAGACCTTTTGCAAGTCCTTCTTCTTCAAAGAATTTGATCACTTTCTTTGAATATTCGACTTCTTCCGCAGTCGGTGAATACAGTTCATGAGCAACCGGGATCTGACTCGGATGAATGATCATCCTGCCTTCGAATCCCATCTGACAGCCATCCTTCGTGTTCTGGATGAAATCATCCATGTTGGAGAAATCAGCAAACGGTGCATCAAGGGCAACCAGCCCCGCAGACCTGGCAGCGATGCCGACGATGGTCCTGGCTACAAACTGCTCCGGTCCCAGATTGGTACGAGTGATCCGCAGATCACAACAGTAGTCAACTGCGCCGAAGAAAGCCGCTACCAGTCTCTCGCTTGCATGAACGATCTCGTTTGCATTCATGATGCCTTCTGCGGTCTCAAGAAGAACAGCGATCTTGACGGAACCCGGCTCCATCCCTCTTTCTTTTTCCAGTCTGGTAAGAGTGGCATCCAGTCTTTCCACGTCCGCTTTATTTCTGGTCTTCGGAAGGGTTACGCCGTCAAGGCCCGGATACACAACTGCTTCCAGGTCATCATCTGCAAATTCCGTGTGGAAACCGTTAATACGGACATAAACACTGGCTCCATTTACATGAGCTGCTTCCAGATGTTCCCTGGCCATTTTGCGGGCATTGGCCTTCTCCTGCGGCGGAACCGCATCTTCTACGTCAAATGTGATGTTGTCTGCACCGTATTTTGCACATTTGTCCATGAAGACCGCATTGTTGGCAGGTACATAAAAATTGGTTCTCATTAATGCCATGATATATTTTCCTCCTTGAAATATGATTAAACTGTTTATTGTTTACGTAATATGATCTTGTCCGGCATCTGCCTGTATAATAGAAATGATCCCTCATCTTTTGCCTACAGAAATCTCAGCAGCGGCACCAATGCAACCGTTATAATGCCGGATATAACAATCGACAGGGAGCTCATGGCCCCTTCGATTTCTCCGATCTCGAATGCCTTTGATGTCCCAATGGCATGAGAAGAACTTCCGATGGCAATCCCAACCGCTTCTTTTTCCGTTATCCGGAAAAGTCTGCATATGGCAGGTGCGATCACAGCCCCTGTCAGGCCGGTTACCATGATGGCCCCAACAGTCACAGCGGGCAGACCCCCAATCTGTTCGGAAAGTGCGATCCCGATCGCAGTCGTGATCGACTTTGGCAGCATGGACAGATACAGCTCATGACTGAACCTGAAGATCAGTGAAAACCCAATCACGCAGACAGCACTTGTGATGCATCCGCTGAGAATCCCCAGGATCAGCGCGAGAGCGTTTTCCCTCAGTGTTCGGACTTGCCTGTATAAAGGTACCGCATAACAGATAGTGGCAGGGGTCAGAAAAATACTGATATATCCCGCTCCTCTTTCATAAATGTTGAAATCGATGCGGCAAACCGACAGGATAATGATGATCGATATCGTTGACACGATAATAGGGTTCAACAGCGCTATTTTCGTTTTACGCTGGAGCAGGACCGCCAGTGCGAAAACTACCAGGGTAAGGGCAAACCCGAAAAAATGTGATTCGATCAGAAAACCGGTCATGCTCTGCTCCCTCCTTTGGGAGTTGCATCAGCAGAAGCCTGCTTTTCGCCTTTTTTTCGTCTTCTGATCACAAACTGGGTGACAAGGCCCGATACCGCCATCACGATGGCCGTGCTGACGACCGAAGTGATCAGAAGGCCTGCGACATCATCTTTGATCAGTTCCCATTTCGTCATCAGGCTGGAAGCAGCCGGAACAAACATGATGGGCATAACGGCCAGCAGGAAATCCGCTGCATTTTCCACCCATTCAAGCCTGATCACCCTGAACATCAGCAGCGAAAATAAAAGGACCAGCCCGTAAATACCGGCAGGAATAGGAAGCGGGATCAGCCAGCTTAATCCTTCTGATACCAGTGTGATCAGACCTATGATCGAAAGCTGAAGCAAGTATCTCATACAGAAATGCGCCTTACATTACATTCTGCGGTGCACCGTCCAGATATCTGACGACATTGTCAAATACGATCACGGCCCTCTTTTCCAGAGCTTCCTTCGTGGCAAATGCCACATGAGGAGTCAGCAGGGTATTTTTGCAGTTCAGTAGCGGATGATCCGCGGGGATCGGTGGTTCCATCTCAAACACATCGATACAGGCGCCGGCAATGCGTTCTTCATTCAGGGCATCTGCAAGAGCCTGGCTGTCCAGGACCGGTCCTCTGGCCAGATTGATCAGCACTGCATTTTTCTTCATCAGGGCAATGTTGTCCTTGTTGATCATATGCTTCGTCTCGGCATTTGATGGAACATGAAGGGAAATGATGTCACAGGTGGACATAAGTTCATCCAGACCGACGTAGGTGATCCCGCAGCCTTCTTTTACTGTCCTGGAGTAAGCATACACTTCGCAGCCGAATGCCTGGGCAACCTTTGCTACGCTCATGCCGATCGCGCCGGTGCCCACGATGCCGAACTTCTTTCCTTCCAGTTCGAATCCGATCAGTCCGTCTTTGGTCTTGCCGGCTCTTACTGCGCTGTCACACCTGCTGATATTCCGGTACAAGCTGATCAGCATACCGAATACCAGATCCGTAACAGCCGCATTGGAATATCCGGAACAGTTGCAGATCATGATCCCCTGTTCCTTTGCCTGATCAACAGCCACATGATCGATCCCGGTAAATGCTACCGAAAGGAGTTTACATTTCTCAAAACCTTTGATCACATCTGCATTCAACGGAAGATTGGCCTCCACGATGATGTCCGCATCCTTCCCTCTTTCGATCAGTTCCTGCGTATCTGTGACCCGGGTATCATTGTACACGATCTCCACTCTGTCGCCAAGCGCATCCTCTGCCATCTTGAGCAGGGTATCCTTGTTTACTCCTAAAGGTTCAATGATAACTAATTTCATGATCTCCTCCAACTATCAAACAGAACATTTATAACTGATATCCGGCAGCTCAGCCTGCCGGTTTCCTTACCACATCGATCACCGTTCCGTCACGGTATTCCACGACCACGACAATATCATCTGTATACTCTACCGGTTTGTGCTGAAACTCTGCCTTTTCTTCTGCTTTGTTTTTCATTTCCTCTATGGTCAACAGCGGAAGATCGGTATCTTTCAGTTCCTCCAGCAGATCGGTCCTTAACGGATTGATGGCAATCCCCAAGTCAGTCACCAGGGCATCCACCGTTTCTCCGGGGGTTGTGACCGTCGTAACGGCATCACGGATCACGCTCAGGCCCTTTTTCAATGTATTGGTCACCACAATCGCCAGCTTTGCTCCTGCAGCACAATCTTGGTTACCGCCCGAGGAGGACAGGATGGTTCCGTCAAAACCGGTGACTACATTGACATTAAAGTCCACATCTATTTCTGTTGCACCCAGGATCATGACATCCAACTGGTTGACCAAAGCTCCCCGATTATGCGGATTCGCGTACTGACTGGCGCTCATCACCTGATGGTTTTTGTTCTTGGAAACGGAAGCGATTGCCTGAGTATCAAAGCTCTGGGTATCCAGCAGGCCTTCAAACAGACCTTCCTCCAGCATATCTACAAAATATCCTGTAATGCCGCCGGAGCCAAAAGAGCCTTTGACGCCTTTGGCTTTCATGATCTCTCCCACTTCCGCAGCCACCGCAATGGAGGTTCCGCCTGCACCAGTCTGCAGAGACATGCCATTTTCGATGTATCCGGCTTTATCGATCAGCTGGGCTGTCATATGGGCGATCCGGAGGTTTTCCGGATCCGTGGTGGCTTTTGTCGGTCCGAAAGCAATTCCGTTTGGATCGCCGATAGATTCCACCTCTACCACATAATCCACTTTTTCCTGGCTGATCTCGATAGGACAGGCGGGAAATGGGACCAGGTTGTCTGTGACGGCCACTACCTTGTCTGCATACTGAGCATCCGCATAAGCATAGGACAGGACGCCGCATGCTGATTTGCCAACCGCACCGTTCATATTGCCATAAGCATCGCAACAGGGAGCAGAGATAAACGCCACATCGATATGAAGTTTCCCTTCCTCGATAGCACAGGGTCTTCCTCCATGGCTCTGGAACACACAGGGCTCCTTGAATTTGCCATGAGTGATCGCTTTTGCCAGCGGACCGGGAGAAATGGTGCTCAAGGTGATCTTTCGGATCGTGCCGTTTTCTGCCATCCTCACCAGTGGCTCATGACATTTAAACAGCCCGGAAGCCGCGATATGGATGTCCTTCAGTCCCTTTTTCTCTATCGCTTCCATGACCATGTTGACCACATAGTCACCGTTTCTCATATGGTGATGGAAGGACACGGTCATACCGTCCTTCAGTCCGGTCCGATCGATTGCTTCTTCGATCGAACGAAGGAGCTTGGGCTCCTTCTGTTTCGTTCCTTTGGAAAATGCAGTTACCGCCATATGGGCTGCTGTTTTCTCATACGTTCCTTCAATATGCGTATAAGCCCCGGTAAACGGTTCCACTTTTCCGTATGTTTCAATATATTCGGGAATCTCTCTTCCTGCCGCATTGATCATAATAGACCTCCAGGTTCATGTCTGGTCTGCTTAAGCAGACGGATATCATCGTCTTATATCCTGGCAACACCGGTATCCCGCGCAGCCTGCGCCACAGCTTTCGCCACGGCTTCGCCTACCCGCGGGTCAAAAGCGGCCGGGATGATATATTCTTCATTCAGTTCCTCCTCGGAGATCAGTCCGGCCAGGGCATAAGAGGCAGCAATCTTCATTTCCTCATTAATCTGGCTTGCCCTGACATCAAATGCACCGCGGAAGATCCCGGGAAATGCCAGCACATTATTGATCTGGTTCGGATAATCCGAGCGGCCTGTGGAAACTACTCTTGCACCTCCTGCCTTTGCTTCGTCCGGGAAGATCTCCGGTACTGGATTGGCACAGGCAAAGACAATAGCATCCTTTGCCATGGTAGCGACCATTTCCTTTGTCAGCTTTCCGGGGGCGGAAACACCGATAAAGACATCGGCTCCCTTTACCACATCCTCCAGGCTTCCCTTCAGTTTCTGCGGATTGGTGATGCAGGCTATGGCAGCCTTCGCACTGTTGAGGCCTTCTCTGCCTTCATAGATCGCTCCTGAACGGTCGCACATCGTGATATCCTTAATGCCGTAATTGATCAGCAGTTTTGTGATCGCGGTAGCTGCAGCTCCTGCTCCGCTGACAGCGATGCGAATATCCTCTTTTTTCTTTCCGACCACTTTAAGCGCATTCATTAGGCCTGCCAGCGTGATAATGGCTGTTCCGTGCTGGTCATCATGGAAGATCGGGATGTCGCATTTTTCCTTCAGTTTTTCTTCGATCTCAAAGCATCTGGGAGCCGAGATATCCTCCAGATTGATGCCGCCGAAGCTGCCGGAGATCAGGTATACCGTGTTGACAAATTCGTCAACATCTTTGGATCTTACGCAAAGAGGGAATG
>R26__coassemble_773_pt1 | contig 18129 bp, 17 predicted proteins | sample R26__metabat2_high_PE_046 | metagenome-assembled genome bin R26
ACTTTCTAAAAAATCCCCACTCAGAAGTACGTTGTTTTAGAAAAATACAAGATTTCTAAAAAAAGGCCCTGATTTCAGCCTCTGTTTTAGAAATGTGTCCGTACAATGGAGAATATTTGCTGAATTTCTAAAAAAGACCCCATTTAAGAGGTCTTTTTTTAGAAATTCAGTTTTTTTCTAAAAAACCGGGCAAAATTCAGGCTTGATTTTAGAAAATACCGGTTTTGGCCGCTCAGTTTTTGACTATCCGGTTTTTACACCACATTTTTGCGCCACCGGTCTTAGTCATGTCATCACCGTCTCCATGAATCGGCCAGCGGGGACAAATCGGTGCCTTCGCTCCCGCCGCCGATGGCGACAGACTGCGCGATCTCATAAAACGCGCCGCGGACGCCGGTCATATTGACGTATGTCAGGAAATACATTTTATCTTCCAGGGAAATGTAAAGGTACACGCCTGCGGAGCCTTCGTCATTGTGCATGTCGATCCAGACCGCCGGATAGCCGCAGATCTTCACTTTATAGGCTGCATCGACGGTTACGAAGCCCTCGGCGGATTTGACCATGGTCTCCACTGTTTCATCTTTTTCAAAATCCAGTACAGAGGGCGGATATTCGGCAGCGCCGATCATGCAGTCCATATTGCTGCTGATCAGGAACAGGTCATATCCGGGCTGGCTGGTCTTTACCATTTCAGAAGGAACGAAGAAGGTCATTTCACCTACGGCGTATTCGCCGGTATCGCCGGTACTTTCTGTCGTGCTCCGGAGTTCTTCCGCGATCTGGTCAAATGCTTTCTCATCGGCAGAGACGAGCTCTGCGGCATCGCTGTTGGTAACAGGTTCTTCTTCTGTCTTCACCTCTCCGCAAAGGATCACCTGTTCAAGGGTATCGCAGTAGTCGAAGGCGCTGTTTTCCAGTTTCACGCCGGGTGCACAGACCACATAGCGAAGGTCCTTGCAGTAATCAAAGGCATGTTCTTTTACCGTGACGCCGCCTTCCAGGAGCAGCATTTCCACTCCTTTGCAGTATTCAAAGGAGCGAGCTTCCAGCTGTGCACCCGAAGGGATCGTCACTTCCGCAGGGAACTGCACATAACTGAAGGCCTGGCCTTTTATGACAACGTCCGAAGGAAGCGTCACGCTGTCAGAGATCTTGCAGTAATCAAAGGCATTTTGTTCGATGGTCCGGACTTCCCCGGGAATGGACAGGCTCTTCATTTTATAATTAGAAAAGGCCTGGTATCCGATCCCGGATACCGGAAAGCCGTCGATCTCGGTTGGAATCGCGATCACATCGCTTGATCCGGTGTATTCTGCGATGGTGATCGTTCCGTCACCGTTTTGCTGATAACCGAAGTCTTCCGTATTGATGGTCGGCTCGGGTTTGTAATTGGGATCCATATCCGCCGCTTCCTGTGCGTATGCTGCGGAAAGTCCGGCTGTCAGAGACAGAGTCAGAAGCCCCGCCAGAAGTCCCGCGGTGATCCGTTTCATCCTGTGTTTTCTTTGATCCATAGTAAATGCCCTCCGTTTCGTGGATATATAAAACAATCTATAATAATTCTTTCCTGAAATCAATACGACGTATCCTGCTTCCGGCAGACATGTTTCCAAAAATGGTTTTTTCTTTCCGAGATCTATGGTATAAATATAACTTGATTTTATACGTACAACTTAGGAGGAAAAAAATATGACATTTCCAAATGCATATCATGGCGTAAAAAAGATCTTTACCGCACAGATCCTGAAGATCATTGAAGGCGTGTGCGTCTTTATCGCTGGTGTAGCAGGACTCATCGCCATAGCCGGAACAGTAGTCGGAGCTGCTGCGGAAGCATCCGCCGAAGAAGTGCCGGCATCGCTGGAAGGCACATTGGTCACTTTCGGTATCATCGGTCTGGTATTTATCGTGGCAGGAGGCGTCCTTTCCGTTGTTTCCTATATCATGAACATTGTAGGCCTTCGTCAGGCCGGAAAAGATGAAGACGCATTCCAGCTGGGCTTCATGTTTGCCTGCTTTGCCATGATCATCAAGTTTGTATCCATTCTGTTCTCCCTGCTGAATGTAGGCGGCGGGATTGCCGATAATATTGCGGACACTGTCGGGCGGATCTGCGATATCGTGATCATGATCAGCGTTCTGAACGGCGTTTCAAACCTTGCCGAAAGACTTCACAATGAGAAGCTTGCGGAACTGGCCGGTAAGCTGATGAATACTCTGATCGTAATCATCGGTCTGTCGGCAGTTGCTACTGTTATCCCGGCATTCTTCGGCGTAAACGAAGTGTTCATGAATATTTCGTCCATTATGAACATGGTAGCCGGCGGTCTTGCGATCATCGGTACCATCATTTATCTGGTCTTCCTCGGAAAAGGCATGAAAATGCTGAAGGAAAACTAGGACTAAACGTTTATGGAGTCATTTGTCAAATCCCTGAATATGGAGGATACGTTCAGCCGTCTCGGGAAATACCTGCAGACGTCCAATTTCTGGCTGAGTCTGGCGATCGTGGTGGTTGCCGTGATCCTGTGGCAGGTGATCAAGCGGGTAAAGAAGAAATGGAAAGAGAGGAACGGGAATCTTACCACCACCTCAAATGTGGTATTTGATATCATAAGGTTTCTGTTCTTCTTCCTGCTGATCGTGGTGCTGCTGCAGATCAACGGCGTCAATGTCACGGCCCTGATCACCGGATTGGGCGTCGTATCCGTCATCGTCGGTCTCGCTCTCCAGGATTTTCTGAAGGATATCATCATGGGGGTGCATATCCTTTCCGACAAATTCTTTCAGGTGGGGGATGTTGTCCGCTACAACGGAATGGAAGGCGTAGTGATCTCGTTCAATGTCCGGACGACCAAACTGAAGCTGGTCAATTACAATGAGATCCTGACCATCAGCAACCGGAACATCACCGAGATCATGGTCATGACGGATATGTTTGATCTGGATATCGGCCTTCCTTACTTTGTGGACTCAGAGAAGATCCATGAGACCATGGAGGTCCTGACGGAAATGATCCGTAAGATCAGCGGCATCACCAACGCCATGTACAAAGGGACTGAGCGGTTCAATGAATCCTCCGTGACTTACAGGATCCGGTACTGGACGCCGCCGGACGGCAGACGTTTTGACATACGCCGTGCTGCTTTACGCATCGTTCAGGACGGACTGAAAGAAGCGGGAATCCCGTTCCCGTACAATCATCTGGATGTGGAACTGGTGGGGTCTGCAGGATCAGCTGGTTCAGCGGGCAAGGACCTCGTCAACTGACGCAGAGAGGGAGACGATCTTTCCCTCGTCGAGGAGCAGTACCTGATCGGCAAGCCGTTCGGCCTGTTCGGGAGAATGGGTGATCAGAAGGATCGTACAGCCGGTCCGTTTCTGATAATCCAAAATCAGCTTTTCGGCAGCCGGAATGGCTGCCTGGTCCATGGATGCCGTAGGCTCGTCCAGGATCAGAAGATCATATGATTTCATCAGCACCCTGGCCAAGGCCATGCGCTGAGTCTGGCCGCCGGATAACCTGGCGGCATTTTTCTTGGCATATTCCTGAAGTCCGATTTCCTCCAGCAGCCGGTCCGCCCGCTGCTGGTTTTCTTCTTTGAAACAGTTTTTATCGGCGTTCAGCAGAAGATTTTTCCGCACCGACAGACGGAAGGGAAGGGATGCCTGGCACATGTAGCCGGTATGACCGGAAAGAGCCAGGGAAGTACCGCTGTCGTCCTTGATCACGCCTGCCAGGATCCTGGCCAGGGTGGATTTTCCGGAACCGTTGCGGCCGCAGACAGCCGTAATGCTTCCGTCCCGGATGGCGGTTTCCGGAATGTCAAGAACGGTTTTGTCCCGATAGGTTTTCTTAAGTGCCGGTATGATCATAGTGGTTATTTTTCCGCTGTCCACTGGATCAGCGCTACGAAAATGTTCAGCAAAAGCCCGATGATCAGGAGAATGATCCCCAGGGCCAGAGCCGTTGTAAAATTCCCCATGCTGGTGTAGTTCATAATGGCGGTGGTCATGACATTGGTCTTGAACATGATCGCTCCGCCGACGATAGAGACCGCGCCGACTTCCGCCATAGCCCGTCCCAGAAGGAACAGATAGGTGGAAATGATATGGTAGCGGCTTTCATTGATGGTAAGCGCCAGCATCTGCATTTTTCCGAGACCCAGTCCGAAAGAGGTTTCCCGGATGGCAGGCGCCAGGGTGTTGGTGTGGCTTTCCTGCATGCCCACGGCCATGGGAAGCAGCAGCATTACCTGGGCGATCACCATTCCGGTGACCGTATACAGAAGATGCAGTCCCCGCAAAGGGCCCACCCCGCTGAAGAGAAGATAGCAGAACAGGCCGCAGACTACAGGGGGCAGCCCCATAAACGCCCGGTCGATGATCACCAGGATCTTCCGGCCCCGGAAACGGGAGATGCCGAGCCAGGTTCCCACCGGCACTCCCAGAAGGAGTGCCAGAAAGGAACTTAACAGCGTCATCTCAAGGGTTACCCCTATGATCTGATAGAGAATGCGGTCTCCGCTGAATATCAGTTGTACGGATTGTACAAGTGCCTGCGACATATCTGGCCCCTGTTACTCCAGGATACCGCCGTTTGCCCGGAAGGTCAGGAAGGTCGCCTTGTCGGAAAGGATGTAGGCACCCTGCTCATTGGCCATGGTCAGGCAGACGCCCATGCCGGAGTTGGCGGAAATGTACCAGTCCTGATAAGCTTCAAAGCTTTCTGCTTCCTCGGTGATCCCCAGTTCTTCCGGCCACAGAGACAACTCTTTGGTGTGCGTACCGCTCTTGTCGCCGCGGGATACAAACAGGAATTTGCCGTCCGCGATCTGTGCGAAGGCAGCCTTGACATCTGCTGCTTCCCGGACATTGGCAGGATCTTCTTCCGGTCCGCACAGGACGAAGAAGTTGTACATATAGGACAGCCGTTCTGCTTCCTGGCCGTCGATCACTCTTGCAAAGCCTTCCTCGATAAAGGCTTCTTCCTGTTTCTTGGAGTGGACCAGCAGAAGGTCTGCGTTGCCCATCTTGGCGTTGGCGATGGCCTTGCCGGTGCCGGCAGAGGTCACTTCCACCGAATAGCCGTATTTCTCTTCGAAGATCGGCAGCAGGTAGCCAAGAAGACCGGAGTCATTGACAGAGGTCGTGGTGGACAGGCGGATGATCTTGGTTTCGTCCGCTGCCTGCGGAATCTCTTTTTCGGACTTCGGAGCATCTTCCTTGATGTAGAACAGATACTCGCCGTATTCTTCAAAGCCGTACTGTGCGGCGGCGTCAAGGCCTTCTTCGGACAGCAGCCAGTTGATCAGCGCGTCCGCGCCTTCCGTGTTGGTGGTGACGGTGGCGGCATCCACTGCGTTGCCGTCTGCGTCAGCCCACGGAGATTCGGGGTTGACGGCCAGCAGGGAATAGGTGTTGATCATGCTGTCGTCTTCTTCGATCAGGATCGAAAGACCGACGCCCGGGGCAGCAGCTTCCTCGGCAAATGCGGGAACTGCGCCGATGGACAGGATCATCAAAGCGGCCATCAAAAGTGCCAGTAAACGTTTTTTCATTGTATTTCTCCTCCTTTATCCGTCTGAATGAGAGACGGTAATTAATGAATTAACAGATTCCCCCGGTCAGGTCAGGGGAACGATCGTACCTGTATCCACCAGGCTGTAGCCTCCCATCTGTTCCAACCGCTGACGAAACGCGTTGGAGCGCAGGACTTCGATAAATGCTTTCAGCCGCGGATCTTCAAAGGCAGATTCCGCGACCAGAAAATCGTACTGCTCATCCCACAGGTGCAGGAAATCCAGGCCGTAGGTATTTGCGGCGGAATAGATACCCATGCCGCAGTCCGCCGTGCCGGAAGCGATGGCGGCGGCTACCGCCGTGTGGGTGTATTCTTCTTTGGTATATCCGTAAACATCATCAGGACGGATACCTTCTTTCTGCAGCAGGAAGTCTAAAAGGATCCTGGTGCCGGCGCCTTTCTGCCGGTTGACATAGGACACTCTCGGAAGATCCGCGATGCCTTTGATGGACAGGGGATTGCCTTTCGGAAGCATAAGTCCCTGCTGCCTTATGACGCCCCGCAGCAGGACAGCGCCTCCCTTCGGGAAATATTTCCTGACATAGGAGAGGTTATATTCCCCGGTTTCCGTATCCAGCAGATGGATGCCGCCCAGATGCGCTTCCTTGTTCCGTACGGCGCTGATGGCGCCCATGCTGCCCACGTGGGACGAGGAGATCAGGACCGGCGGCTGATCGCCGGCTTCCCGGATCAGGAGATCTGCGATCTCGTCGATCAGCGGGTCGTGACTTCCGGTGACGCACAGGGTATTGCGAATATCGGAAGGCCGCTTAAGGGGCTTCATCAGGACCTTCTCTCCGGCTTCGACGCCTTCACAGTTCTGCGGTACCACGAAGATTCCCGAGGCCTTGGCAAATCCCGTTACGATCCCGGCGCCCCTGCTCATGGGAACCGCCACAACTGTGCCATTGGCTTCAGCAGCCTGGCACCGGATGTATTCTTCGTATTTCAGGGAAGAGGGGGCTTTCCGGATGGAGACGACCTCCATCTCTTCCGGTTCTTCCACCGTCAGCCGGGTGAGTTTCCCGATAAAATGCTTTACGATCTTTTCCATGCCCAGGATGCCGGATACGGGATAGCCCGGTACGCCGAAGAAGGGGACCGTTCCGATATGCCCGAGGATCGCCGGCTTGCCCGGTTTTATGGAAATGCCATGGACAACCAAAGTTCCAAGGCGGGAAAGGACAGACGAGGTATAGTCGTCCCGGCCGGCGGAAGAGCCTGCGATCATGATCACCACGTCGCATTTGTTCGCGGCTTCCCGGACCGTGTCTGTCAGCAGAGAAGGATCATCCCTGGTGATGGGAAAAACACAGGGAGAAGCGCCCCAGTCAGACAGCATGGAAGAAAAGATCGCGGAATTGTATTCCGGGATATCGCCGTCCTTCAGGTCGCTGTCCGGGGAAACGATCTCGTCTCCGGTGGGGATAATGGCAACGGAAGGTTTCCTTATGACTTCTGCCTCCAGAACGCCGCCGGCCAGCAAAGCGCCTACCAGCGAAGGCGTCACTTTCGTAAAGGAAGGGGCGATCATGTCTCCCATGGAAATGTCTTCGCCGATCTGACGGACATTGGACCAGGGTGGCGCGGAGGAATACAAAGAGACGGTACCGTCTTCATTTTCCACTACCTGCTCGATCATTACGACGCAGTCCGTCCCGGAAGGAAGCGGATCTCCCGTATCCACCATGGTATAGTCTTCTTTTCGCAAAATCGCCGGATGGCTCTCGTTGGCCGACCGGATCAGTTCCGACCGGATGGCAATGCCGTCCATGGCGCAGGAAAGATAATGGGGTGATGAGCGCTGCGCATAATGCGCGCGGGCCAGGACCCGGCCGTTCGCCTGTGTCACCCGGATCTTTTCGGTCTTATAGGTAAACCCGGCCTCGTCCAAAGAAGCCGACAGTTTGCCGATCGCTTCGGGCAGGGGGGTATTGGACAGGTATTCGTATTTCATTTCATTTCCTCCTTTGATGACGGAAGAGCAGATGCTTTTTCCAGGTCAAAATAGCGGAGCACAAACGCACAGAATAAAAGCCCCAGCTCCGACAGGTGCTTCTCCCGGCGAAAGCAGATCTTCATGGATCTAGAAAACCGATCATCCAGCACAGGAAGCAGTACGATATCCGGATCGTTCTTGTAGCCTTCCGCTTCCGATGCCGGCACAAAACCGGCTGCCCGTCCGTCGGCGATCAGCCGCCTGTGGGCCTCCCGGGTATCCGAAAAATACAAAGTACCCGGCTCCATTCCGGTGGCTGTACAGACCTTGTAGGGGTATTCGGGGTCCAGGCCTTCTCCCTGCATAAAGGTGAGAGGCAGGTCTTTCAGGAACTCCAGATGAAAGACTTTCCTGGCAGCAAGGGCGTTTCTGGTATTGACGGCAAAAAAGTAAGTTTCCTCATAAAAGGGATAGCCGTTTAATTTTTCAAACCTGTATTCATCCGGGCAGATCAGAGCGTCATACTGGTTGATGTCGATCTGTTCTTCGAATTCGATCCGGTTGCTGAGAAGAAAGATGGTTTCCGGATGGGCCACGGCAAACTCCCCCAGGCAGTCCAGCATCTTCTGGGGCAGGCCGGTGCTGCCGATCCGGATCCGGTGATCCTTCCTGGTAACCAGCATATCGATATCTTCCCTGGCGGACTGCATTTCCCGGAGGACCAGCTCGCTGGAATCATAAAAACGCATGCCGGCTTTGTTCAGCCGGATCTTTTTGCCGTTTCTGTCAAAAAGGGGAATGCCCAGCTCGGCTTCCAGCCGCTGGATCTGCTTGGTAAGAGCAGACTGGGAGATGTGCAGATAATCCGCTGCTTTGGAGATATTCTCCAGGTGAGCTACTGTATTAAAGTAACGAAGCTGCCGGATGTCCATAGGATAGCCTCATGCTGCGCCGGTTCCGGAGAAAAGCCTTATTCCATTCAGGAATATAAGGCGCCCGGGACCGGAAACCAACAGCGTAAAATGCGGTTTATCGGGGCCGGAATGCATTAAATTTCATACATTTCGCATGTCTGATGACCATTATATATAATCATATTCCAAAAAACAATATCGAATACTCCGGCGACAATTCCGCAAACTCCGGGAATCCTTATAATAAAAACAGAAAGTATTGAATTATGGGTCAATAAGGAGGTGAAACAGGCCTTTACGGCCGGAGAAGGTTATGAAACAGCTGATTATCAAACCGGAAAAATGTATAGGCTGCCGTACATGCGAGCTGGTCTGTTCCTTTGGGCATTACGGAAAGATCAACCCCAAGATGGCAAATGTGACCGTCTTTGAATATGATGAGGCGGCAGTGGCGGTGCCTGTCATGTGTCTTCAGTGTGAGGAGCCTTCCTGTATGGAAGTGTGTCCCATGAAAGCGATCAGCCGCAATGAAGTGGGTGCGGTGGTCATCAATTACAACCGGTGCATCGGATGCAGAACGTGCCTGAATGCATGCCCCCTCGGCAATATTACCTATCATCCCGAGGCAAGAAGGGTATTCAAGTGCGATCTGTGCGACGGCGAGCCCAAGTGCGCCAGGTATTGTCCGGGCCATGCGATCGTGTATGAAGAGACAGACACACTGCCTGACAAACGGAAACTTGTTGGCGAGAGATATCGAGATGTGTTAACAGGGGAGGGCGTGTCATGAGCAACGGATATACTGGCAAGATCTTAAGAGTAGATCTGAAAAGCAAAACGATCAAAAAAGAGCCCCTCAACATGAAAAATGCGGAAGGATTTGTAGGGGCAAGAGGCCTGGGCACCAAGTATTTCTGTGATGAAGTAGATCCCAAGGTGGATCCCATGAGTCCGGAAAACAAGCTGATCTTTATGACAGGCCCCCTGACGGGAACCTGCGCCACTTCTTCCGGAAGATACAATGCAGTGGCCAAGTCTCCTCTGACAGGGACCATCGGCGCCGCCAACTCCGGCGGGCACTTCGGCCCGGAACTGAAATATGCCGGTTATGACGGGATCATTTTTGAAAATGCCTCCGATGAGCCGGTCTATCTGTATATCAGCGATGATGTGGTGGAATTAAGGGACGCTTCCCATCTGTGGGGCAAGGATGTCTATGAGACCACGGATCTCCTGAACCAGGAGTGCGGAGAAAATTTCCGGATCGCCTGTATCTCTGCGGCTGCGGAGAACGGCAATCTGTTCGCCGGGATCCTGAACGACAAGCACCGCGCGGCAGGCCGGGGCGGCATGGGAACCGTGATGGGCACCAAGAAGCTGAAAGCCGTGGCGGTAAAGGGCACCGGCTCCATCACCGTGGCAAGACCGGACGCGTTCTTTAAGGAGTGCATGGACGCCAGGGATACGCTGGCAGCGCATCCGGTAACCGGCGCGGGCCTTTCTGCATACGGTACCATGATCCTTGTCAATATCGTCAATGCGGTAGGCGGCCTTCCGGTCAATAACGGAAGCGCAGGATCTTTGTTTGAAACAGCGGATCAGATCTCCGGAGAAGAACTGGCGGCCAAGCATCTGCTGAAAAACAAAGGGTGCTTCGGCTGTTCCATCGGCTGCGGCAGAGTGGCGGAGATCAAGTCCGGCGCTTTCAAGTCCAGAGGCGAGGGCCCCGAGTATGAGGCGGGATGGTCCTTCGGAGCTGACTGCGGCGTAGACGATCTCGGCGCGGTCTGCAAGGCCAATTTCCTGTGCAATCAGTACGGCATTGACCCCATCACCATGGGCGTTACCATTGCCTGCGCCATGGAGCTTTATGAAAAAGGCTATCTGCCGGAAGAAGACATCGGATTCCCGCTCCGGTTCGGTGATGCGGAAGCGATGGTGCGGGCCTGCGAGATGACCTGCAAATGCGAAGGCTTCGGAAAAGTCATGGGCCTTGGTTCCTACCGGATGGCAGAAAAATACGGACATCCGGAACTGTCCATGTCCGTTAAGAAACAGGAAATGCCGGCCTATGACGGCAGAGCGATCCAGGGCATCGGCCTGGAGTACGCCACCTCCAACAGAGGCGGCTGCCATGTCAGAGGTTACATGATCTCTCCGGAGGTCCTGGGCATTCCCATGAAGCTGGACCCGCTGGTAACAGAAGGAAAACCGGCAACCCTGAAACTGTTCCAGGATCTGACGGCTCTGTGCGATTCCACGGGTATCTGCCTGTTTACCACCTTCGGCATCGGCCTGAAGGAGATCGCCGGCATGTACCGTGAAGCAGTGGGATCCGATGAATCCGACGAAGAGATCCTGCTGAAGGGCGAGCGGATCTGGAACCTGGAGAAGCAGTTCAATATTGCAGCCGGCGTGGAGAAGGATACCCTTCCGCCGAGACTTCTGAGAGAGACGCTTCCTACAGGACCGGCCAAAGGAAAAGTAAATGAACTGTATACACTCCTGAAAGAGTACTATGCCGCCCGCGGTTGGAACGAAGAAGGTATTCCGACGGAAGAAAAGCTCACAGAGCTGAGCCTTACCTGAGTATGCGGCTATGAAAGTAAAATTTTTTGCGTACATCCGGGACAAGGAATACGCCGGATGTAAAGAAACGATAACGCAGGACTGTGAAGATCTCAGACAGCTGGGTGAACAGCTCAGCCGGCAATACGGAGAGAGATTCCGGAAACTGTATTTTTCCCCGGACGGAACGGATTTCGGGGAAGAGATCATCGTGCTTGTAAACGGAAGAAGGGCAGAGTTTCTGGATGGGCTTGATACCAGGCTCACGAAGGAGGACACTGTCCTTCTTTTTCCTGTGGTTGCAGGCGGATGAGAAGGGAGCGTTTTTTCCATGCAGATCGAAAAAGAGGAACTGCAGGAGATCCTGCATGCCTATCCTGCGCAGCAGCGGTACAGCCTGGCTATCATGCAGGATATGCAGAAAAAATATAATTATATACCCAGGGAGGGGATGGAAGAGCTGGCACAGTATCTTTCCTGCCCTCTTTCCTCCCTGTATTCCATGGCGACCTTTTATAAGGCACTGAGCCTGAAACCGAAAGGAAAGCATATCATCAAACTTTGCGACGGCACAGCATGCCATATCAGAGGCTCATCGAGTATCCGGGACGGCGTCTGCCGGATCCTGGGGATCAGTGAAGGAGAGACCACCGAAGACGGCATGTTTTCCATCGAACTGGTGAACTGCCTGGGATCCTGCGCCTTGGCGCCCGTCATGGTCGTTGACGATCATTACCATGGGAAGATGACAGTGGAGAAGGTGCCTCAGATCCTGGACTCCTACAGAAAGGAGGCGGATGCGGATGAAGACCGTTAAAGTGTGCTGCGGTACCGGCTGCCTGGCAAACGGCAGCATGGCAGTTGCCAAGGCGCTGGAACAGGCGATCGAAAAGGCAGGGGCAGAAGCTCAGGTGCAGTGCGCGGTCAAGCGCACCGGCTGCTTCGGATTGTGCGAAAGCGGGCCGCTGGTGACGATCCTTCCTGACAACATTGCCTATTACCGTGTCCGGCCGACGGATGCGGAAGAGATCGTACAGAAGACCCTGCTGTCCGGGGAGACCATCGACCGGCTCCTGTTCAAAAATGAAAAGGGAGAAAAGGTTCTCTCCCCGGAGGAGAATCCCTTCTACGCCCTGCAGGAAAAGATCGCCCTTCGAAATGTGGGAAGGATCGATCCGGAGAGCCTGGAAGACTATTTGGCTGCAGGAGGCTATGAAGCCCTGAAAAAGGCGATCACCATGACGCCGGATGAGATCATCACGGAGCTGGAAGTGTCGGGCCTTCGGGGAAGGGGAGGCGCCGGGTTCCCGACGGGGACCAAATGGCGTACTGCGGCATCCTATGACGTATTCCCGAAATATGTGGTCTGTAACGGAGATGAAGGGGACCCTGGCGCATTTATGGATGGCTCTTTGATGAAAGGCGACCCACACAGCGTCCTGGAAGGACTGGCAATCTGTGCGCTGGCCGTAGGGGCGGAAGAAGGATACCTGTATATCCGTGACGAATACATCCATGCCCGTAAGAGCATCAGCGAAGCGATCAGGGCTGCCGAAGAGGCGGGGATCCTGGGCGAGCATGTCTTAGGGACCGACCGGAGGATTTGCTTTTCCATTGTCCGCGGCGGCGGTGCCTTCGTCTGCGGAGAGTCTACCGCCCTGATGGCTTCCATTGAAGGACGGGTGGGAGAGCCCCGGGCGAAATACATCCGCTCCGTGCAGAAAGGCCTGTGGGAGCAGCCGACGGTCCTGAATAATGTGGAGACTCTTGCCAACGTGCCCTATATCATTGCGCATGGAGGAGCCCATTATGCATCCATCGGTACCGAAGGCTCCAAGGGAACCAAAGTATTTGCCATGGTGGGAAAGGTAAAACGGACAGGCCTGGTGGAAGTTCCCATGGGAGCGACCCTGCGGCATCTGATCTTTGACATCGGCGGCGGCATCATCGGGGATCGTCCTTTTAAAGCGGTCCAGACTGGCGGCCCTTCCGGCGGCTGTATCCCGGAGAGCATGCTGGATCTGCCGGTGGATTTTGATACTCTGAAACAATACGGCGCCATGATGGGATCCGGCGGTATGATCGTGATGGATGACCGCAGCTGCATGGTGGAAGTGGCCCGTTACTATGTCCAGTTCCTGTGCGGGGAAAGCTGCGGCAAATGCACGCCCTGCCGGGAGGGCCTGAAGCAGATGCTGGCCATTCTGACCGATATCTGCGAGGGCAGAGGAAAACCGGAGGACCCTGAGATCCTGGAAGCGCTGGGGCAGACCATGATGGAAAGTTCCCTGTGCGCCCTGGGCAAATCAGCTCCCAACCCGGTGCTGACTACGCTGAAATATTTCCGGGAGGAATACGATGCCCATATCCTGGAGCATCGCTGCCCGGCAGGCGTCTGCAAGAAACTGACCGCCTTCCGGATCGATCCGGACAAATGCCGGGGCTGTACAGCCTGCGCGAAAAGCTGTCCGGCAGGCGCTATCAGCGGGACGGTGAAGCATCCCCACAGCATCGATCCGGACAAATGCATTGTCTGCGGAAGCTGCCGTGAGGCATGCCACTTCTACGCGGTCATGACGGAAGGGAGGAAGGCCTGATGAAGATCACCATTAACGGCAAGGTCTGTGAATGCGAAAAAGGAGAATACATCCTTCCGATTGCCCGAAGGAACGGGATCGAGATCCCGACTCTGTGCCATCATGATGGTTTTTCGGGACAAGGCGCCTGCAGGGTCTGTATCGTGGAAGTGGTGGAAAAGGGCCGCGGAAAGATCGTGGTCTCCTGCGTCTATCCGGTAGAGAAAGAATGCGAGGTATTCACCGACAGTGAAAAGGTTCAGAAACAGCGCGGCATGATCCTGGCCCTTCTTCATAAGAAGGCGCCCGGAAGTGAAGAGATCTCAGAGCTTTGCAGCAGATACAACGCTCCTGTGATCGATCGTTTTGTGGAAGAGCCGGAAAACAAATGCGTCATGTGCGGCCTTTGTGTTAAAGCCTGTACGGAGCTGTCGGCGGGAGCGATCTCCACGGTGAACCGGGGCGTGACAAAAGAGATCGCCACGCCATATCATGAACCGAGCAGCAGCTGCATCGGCTGCGGAAGCTGTGCCTATGTCTGTCCCACCGGCGCCATCCGTATCACGGAAACCGCATCGGAAAGAACCATCTGGGGAAAGACTTTTTCTCTTGTCACCTGTGAAAGCTGCGGCCGTGTGATCGGCACGAAGGAAGAGATCGCCTATGCGGCAAAAAGAGCCGGCCGGGATCCGGATACGTTATGCGACTCCTGCAGAAAAAAACAGATCGCCCTGGGATTTAAGGCGATCTATGGAGAATGATCCGGCTGCGGCAGCGTGCCGGGCAGAGGATCCGCCGGCTTTACAGAACGGCCTCCAGCTTAAGAGCGTCGGAGGTCACGCTGTCCACGATATCATGAACATGATCACAATTACCGACCAGGTAGAACCAGTCCGGCAGGGAAGCTCCTTCCAGGAGTTTCCCTGCCGCTTCACGTTCGGGGATCATCCCGATGGCGGTCAGAAGAATCCTGCAGGGAAGGAACTCTTCGGCGGAGGTGTCCAGATGCTTTACGATGACGCCTTCGATCCGGCCGTCCCCGCAGATCCCGGTAATCTGCGTTTTCAGCAGGACCGGAATGGAGAAGGCTTTCAGGCATTGTTCCTGATTGCGCTTCAGACCGCCCGGCGAAGCGTTCTGCTCGATCATGGCCAGGACTTTTCTGCCTGCTCTTATAAGATCCCTGGCAACGATCTGTCCTACGTCCCCGGTCCCTAAGATCACGATATCGTCTCCGATATCCAGTTTGTCGATATTCAGCAGCTTCTGGGCAGTCCCGCAGGTCATGATCCCGGCAGGCCTGGTACCTCCCACCGGAAGAGACTGGATCGTGCGTTCCCGGCAACCCGTTGCCAAAATGCATTTTTCAAAACAGACTCTGGCAAGGCCGTCTTTTCCGGCCAGCACAGCGGTTTGGTCCGGATAGATCTGAAGGACCATGGTGCTGTTAAGGACCTTTGCCCTGCTTTTTTCCAGCATGCACCGGAACCTGTCCGCATATTCTATCCCTGTCAGATCTTCCCTGAAATATCCCAACCCGAATCCCCGGTGGGTGCATTGCAGCAGAACGCCCCCCGGCGTCTCTTTGCGTTCCGCCAGGAGGATCTTCTGATATCCTTTTTTTTCTGCCGCCAGGGCGGCAGCCATACCGGCTGCGCCGGCCCCGATGATCAGGATGTCTGTGTATAGTGTGTTCATGGCTTTATCAGGATTTCGCTTCCCGGACCGTCCTTCGTGATCTCATAAACGTCTTTCCCGGTCTGCTCTTTCAGAAGGTGCAGGATCTTTTCCATGCAGTAGCCGCCCTGGCAGCGTCCCATGCCGGCGCCGGTACGCCGTTTCACGCCGTCAATAGTGGAAGCTCCCCGCCGGATGGCTTCCAGGACCTCCCCTTTGCTGATCCGTTCGCACCGGCAGATGATCTCGAAATAGTCGGTAGGCAGATCCTGCGGCAGGCAGCCCGGCAGGCCGGGGTCTTCGCGAAGCAGGTCGGAAAGTCTGTGGATCCCTTTTCGGAACGGGGAAAAAGTGGCGTTGAGCAGCGGCATATGTTCCAAAGAGCCGATCAGCCGCTGCGCCAGGTACCTGCCCAGTTCATCGGCGCAGGTGATGCCCGGGGTCTTGATCCCAATGAGGGCGAAGAAACCGTCTTCTTCCAGGATCTGAAAATCGTTGATGCTTTTCCGGGACAGGGTACCGTCCTTCTCCACGTAATAGGGATTAGGCCTTACGGCACCGAAGCTCCGTATGACCATGGAAGGAGAAAGGGAAGGGATGAGCTTTCGGCATTTGCGCTGCAGCTCCAGGATGCCGCCGACATCTGCTTCGGTGCAGTGCGCCTGATCTTTTATGCTGCGGCGGGTAGGACCAGCCAGAATATTTCCGTCTACCGTGGGAACCAACGTGATGCCGTCTCCTTTTTCTTCCGGTTCCACAGAGATCACATGGCTGATGCTGTCTCCGACGGACTTGTCAAACACCAGGTAATCCGCCGCCAGGGGAAGGATCTTTACAGATGGCTTTGAAAGCATTTCCCAGACCGTATCTGCCGCCAGACCTGCGCAGCAGATCAGGCGGGAGGCATAATAGGTGTGGTCCTTTGTTTCCACCAGGAATCCGTCTTTGGTACGCGCTACGCGCAGGGCTTCCTGCCCGAAATAAAAATGTACCTGGTTGGCCGCCGCATTTTCATAGGCAGCAATCCCCATTTCCCAGGGGTTGACGGTATAGGTGTTTTCCGCATAAAGAGCAGAGCGGACCCCGCCGCAAAGCAGCGGTTCCATCTGACAGACCTGGCTTTCGTTCAGGATCTGAACATCCGTGATGCCGTTTTCCTTTCCCTGCGCCAGCTTTTTCTGAAGGACCCGGTTCGCCACGGGACCGAAGCTCAGCATCAGAAGGCCGGTTTTCCGGTAGGGGATATCCAATTCTTCGCAGAGGGCGGGGAAGTGTTCGGAAGCCCTTTTACAGAGGGTGGCTTTCAGGGATCCTGGATGCTGGTCATATCCCCGGTAAATAATACCGGTGTTGGCTTTCGTGATACCGCAGCAGACGTCCTCTTGCTTTTCGATCACGTTGATCTCCAGGGCATAGCGGCTTAAACTGCGGGCGGCAAAGCACCCCAGTATCCCTGCGCCTATGATCAATACATCGCTGGTTCGTCTCATGTGATGGAAAATTGCCTGCAGTTTGGGAACTGCCGATGGTTTACAGGAGGAACACCTCCACACGGGTATCTTTCTGCAGCCCTTCCGCCTCTCTGGCGATGCGGATATATCCGTCCGCCCGGGTGAGCACGGAGATGGCGCCGGATTTAGCGTACAGGGGATGCACATACTGTCCGTCCAGTCTGACCGGGATGATCTCTTCCCGCCCGTGGTTGGAAGGAATGTTGCTGGAAAGGAGCCGTTCGATGCAAAGCCCCGAATCTTCTGATCGCATCATTTTCCGAAGGCACGGCGCTGCAAACAGCCGGAAAATGAAAAACGCAGCCTGGGGATGTCCGGGAAGACCGAACACCGGCTTTCCGCCCACATCTGCAAAAAGGGTCGGTTTACCGGGTTTGATGGAAATGCCGTGGAACAGCACATGACCCAGGTCATGCAGTACCCGGAAAGTGTTGTCCTTTTCTCCTACCGATGAGCCGCCGGAGATCAGGACCATGTCGCATTCTTTAAGGGCTGTCTTCAGGGCGTCCGTCAGCAGGGGCAGTTCGTCCTTTACGATGGGGTAGACCACCGGGGCAGCGCCTTGTTCTTCCACCTGGGCTTTAAGCATGACAGAGTTAATGTTCCGGATCTGGGCGCCTTCCGGTTTTGTAGCATATTCCACCAGTTCATCCCCAGTGGATAAGATCCCCACCCGGATCTTTCCGGTGACCTTTACCTGCGCGATGCCCAGCGCCGCCAGAACGGCGATGCTGCGGGAACTGATCGCCGCGCCTTTTTTCAGCACCGCACTGCCTGCGGACACGTCGTCTCCCGTGTTGTTTACATTTTCCAGGCAGGAGACGGGCTTATAGATATAACGGAACTCATCTCCCATGTCATCCGTATACTCGATCATGCTGACCGCATCGGATCCCGGCGGCAGGCTGCCTCCGGTGGAGATGCGGATGCAGTGGCCTTTTTCCAGTTTTTGCTCCGGGCGTTCTCCCATCAGGATCTCCCCGTCGCAAAGGAGCATGGCCGGGATGGATTCGGAGCATCCGAAGGTATCTTCTGCCCGAACCGCGTAGCCGTCCACGGTGGAACGGGCAAAAGCCGGCAGATCCTCCGGAGAGAGGATGTCTTCGGCAGCAGTGCGATGCAGCGCGTCCTCCAGGCTGACGGTTTCCGTTTTTGTCATGGCGGGAGCATTTTCCAGGATGATCCTGAGCGCTTCCTGCGCAGTTACAACATTGAGCATGGCTTCCTCCGTAGTTGCTGTTCTATGTACCTGGTTGATTGTAGCATAGGGGGTGTGACTTCGCAAACCGGAGCTGTGCTGCTTGGTCGCGTAAGTTTTCGCTTGGGTTGCATGCCGTGGATAGCGGCACAAAAGACG
>R26__coassemble_781_pt1 | contig 17920 bp, 12 predicted proteins | sample R26__metabat2_high_PE_046 | metagenome-assembled genome bin R26
CTACTAAAGTGATCTGTCAGGTGGGTCTTCCCATCCGGGAGTTTTTCATCTGGTGCGACGACATCGAGTTTACCCGCAGGATCACATTAAAGCACGGACTCCCCGCCTATGTGGTGAGCGCCAGCCAGATCATTCACCAGATCAAAAACAACGAAGGCACCAACCTGGCCATGGACGATGCCGAGCGGATCGACCGTTACAATTATGCGTTTCGCAATGAGAATTACATGTACCGCCAGTATGGCCTGAAGGGCTTTTGCTACTATCTGGTGGTGATCGGATACAATACCCTGAAAGTCCTCACAAAGTCCCGGGACCACAAACTGAAGCGGCTCGGGGTCATTTACAAGAACCTGTTCAAGGGACTGTCCTTTAATCCGAAGATCGAATACCCGAAAAAGATCACCCGTCTGTAACTGACAAACGGGTGATCTATTTATTATCTGCCGGTTTCCCGACATTCTTTTTCTTTACATTTTACCAGACGTAGATATCCTGCCCCTGTATGAACAGGTTGGAATCATAGAAGCAATTCGAAGGCTTGACATAAGCGCCCCTGCAGTGATGAATTCCCGGGGTTGGATATTTGAGCGCCATATAGACGGCTCGCAGGGCTTCCGCGGAAGCTGCTGCATACCGGGCTTTTTGTTTCTCGACCGTATAGTAACTGCCCCATGTCTCGATCTTTTTCAGGACAGCTTCTCCTCTTCCGTAGTAGTTGTCGTTGATCCCGTTGATAAGCACGCAGGCGGAAAGATACGTCAGGTACGGCTCTCCGAGCTTGTGGTAGGCTTCTCCCTCCACCCAGGCCACCATCGCGGTGATCTCATTTTCATCATATCCCAGGTCTTTCGCTTCCTTCTCCAGCATCTCTTTCGTAATGGTTCCGGGAACGGAAGCATTATAACGGTCATAATGATAAGTATAGGTAAAGGAGATCCCGTTGTCGTCATAACCACTGAGGTTGACTTTGCCGTCTTTGGAGATCGCCCGTACGGTATAGGAATACCGGTTGCCGGATTCTACATCGGTGTCGACATAATAATTGTCTGTCGTATCCGCCAGGAATTCCCATTCTCCTGCACCGTTCAGCCAGTAGACCCGGTAGGCCTGAACACCTTCCTGCACATTCCAGTTGACCTCCACGCCATCAGGCGCATTGGAGATACCGGTCAGTGTCGGCGGATTGATGAAATTCAGGACCTTCCCTTCTCTTACATACCACCAGCCGGAGGACCCGTCAAAAGTGGTCCGTACCAGACATGTCTTGGACGTATCCACATGGCCGTTGATGAAATACCAAGTGTTATTCCCGACGGTGCGGAAACCGGTGAAATCGGGTTCCACATCTGCCGGTATCTGCGGCTCTGCCGGGGTTTCCGGCTCCTGCGGCGCCCTCTCGCCCGATGAGAGGCTGTTATTCAGTGCTTTCATGGTGACAGGACCCACTACGCCGTCCTGTCCGATGTTATGGTCTTTCTGGAACGCGATGACAGCCTGATAGGTAAGATTTCCGAAGATCCCGTCCGGCGTCACTTTCAGATATTCCAGAGTCTTCAGCTTTTCCTGCAGAGCTTTGATGTCGTCTCCGCTCATGCCGCGGGACATGTTCCGGGTCAGTATGTCTGTATTACCGGGATTGCCGCTCTGGGTGGTATCTGTATTACTGTTTGCTGTATTGGCGGTATCGCTACTCTGCGTGCTGCCGGCATTTCCCGTTGACAGGGCTTTGTTTAGTGCTGCCATGGTAACGGGACCTGCGATCCCGTCTGTTCCGATTGCGGCTTTCTGCTGGAAAGCGATCACTGCAGACCGTGTGTAGTCTCCGAAGATCCCATCCGGATTTACCTGCAGATATCCCAGACGTACCAGCATTTCCTGCAGGGCTGTGACATCATCACCGTTCATGCCTTTAGACAGGTTTCTCACGGTGCTGGTGTTATTGGTTGTGTTATTGTTATTGGTATTGCTCGATGTATTCTGATCGGAAGAAGATGTATTGCCAGGCGCCGCTGCCGTCGATGCAGGCGCCGCATTGTCCAGGGCTGCCCATGTATAACGCCCCACAATTCCGTCAGCAGTCAAACCGTTCGCATTCTGGAAGGCGAGCACAGCAGCTTCTGTATAACGTCCGAAGATTCCGTCCGGTGTTGCGGTCAGATAGTTCAGGTCCCGCAGCTTTTCCTGGAGCGCCAGAACATCGTCCCCACTCTTTCCCTTGTACAGGGTGGGCTTGGCAGTTTGTGTATTGCTGTTATCGGTATTACTGCTTGCATTGCTGCTTGCATTACTGCTGGCATTGCTTCCGGAAGCGCCGAAATGACTGCGGACCTCATCGGCAGAAATCCCATACAGGGCAGACAATGTCACCGGACCGGCAATCGCATCAGCGCCGATCCCGGCGTCTGTCTGAAAAGAAAGCAGCGCTTCTCTTGTAAGGTTTCCGAAGATCCCGTCCGGCGTCGCTTCCAGATATCCCTGTTCCTGAAGAGCCTGCTGCAAAGAAAGCACGGCTTCCCCGGACATTCCGTAAGACAGATTACTGTCCGGCAGGACATACGCCAATGCTTCTCCGGCCGGCAGTATGACTGCTGTAAACACCAGGGCTGTAAATACCGCTGCAGCTACCCATTTTTTAACCTGTTTCATATATGATCCCTCGAATATTGCTCTCTGGCATGTATGCTTTTTTATTGTTACATTTCTTTTACTATTATTAAATATTTGTTAATTTTCTTATTTTTAGGCTGATTTGTCAATCTTATCGCCCGTGGGAGTGGTTTATTGGATACGCTCTGCTGACTTTTTTCTATCATTAAACAGGGACATCGCATCTTACAACTGGATCAAAAGGAGCGGACTATTCTTAAAATTGGCATTTAGCAAAATTAAGAACAGCAACTATTCTTAAATCGGGTATTTGACAAAATTAATAATACCCAACTATTCTCAAAACTGGGATATGGCCAAAATAAGAATAGTCGACTATTCTCAAATCCAAGATATGGTCAAAATAAGAATAGTTGACTATTCTCAAATCTTAGATACGGTCAAAATAAGGATAGTCAACTATTCTCAAAATCGGCAAATCGCTAAAATAAGTATACCCTACTATTCTCAAATCCAAGATATGATCAAATTAAGAATACTTGACTATTCTCAAAATCAGCATATGGCAGAAAAAAGGATAGTTGACCCTTCTTAAAATCAACACATGTCAAAAATAAGGATAGTCCACCCTTCTCAAAACCATCACACGGCAAAAATAAGAATACCCAACCCTCCTTAAAATCAACATATGACAAAAGGGATGCCTCCAACGGCATCCCTTCAGTTTTGTTCAGTCTTCTTCCTTGATCTTCTGGATCATGTTCCAGATGGCGTCCACCGAGTTGAAGTTCTCGGCTTCCATCCATTTCGCAGTCACCTCGATCCCGAACGCATCGGAGATCTCCGTGACCAGGGTCACGATCTCAAATGAATCCAGCCGCTTGCCGTCGATCAGGTCGGTGACATTGGCGTAATCGATCGAAGGGTCGATCTCATCCAGTATTCTGAGCAGTTCTTCCATAATCTTCTCTCTTTCTTTAGTAAGAAACCACCTTGGTATTCAGCGGTACATTATTATAGATCCACTCGGCATTGTCCGTGTACAGTCTCACACAGCCGTGGGACGCATTGTATCCCATGGAAGCATCCATGATATCCCAGGTCCCCTGGTAATAAATGATGCTGTGGAAGAAATACTCCGGATACCACATGGAAGCATAGTAGCAGGTATACCAGACCGGCGTATCCATGTTGCCGTCAAAGGACGGGCTCTTGGCGTAAATGGAAAACTCACCTGTAACGGTCGGCGTCTCCGGCTTGCCGGTCACGCAGTCCCAGTAAAAAATGTTCTGCCATGCGCCTTGTTTTCCCTGATAAACGCCAACCTTGTTCCACCACTGGTTGATCAGGATCAGGTATTCCGTCTCGGAGGAGAAGTTCTGCGCATAATCATCCATGGACTCATAAGCATACGCATCCGGGATCTCTTCCTTATGGAAATTCCAGGACTCCGCAAAGGTGTCGTTGTTCCAGTGCATCTTGATGGAACGATTGTTTCTGGCCTGTCCATCTGAAAGGTCCATGACCACGGAGACATTCAGGGCGCTCCGGATATAATAACCGCCGTGCTTGTGCGGAGCGATGATCCACTTCTGCCAGTTTCCGCCGTCGTAGGGCATCTGGATGATTGCCTGGTCGTTGGCCGCATAACTGCCTTCGACGGACAATGCCAGATCAGAGTCAGCATGTTTGATGATGGCAAATCCGTATTTGTCGTAGGTGATATTCCATGCCTGACCATTACCCTGATCGGAACGGTACAGGTACAGGGCGTCGCCTTCCCAGAAATTGTCATCGCCGATGCTCATCATCATCCAGTTGCTGAGACCGGAGCTGATGTAATAGGTGCCGGGCTCGAAATATTTTTCAATGGACTGTTCCTGGCCGAAATGGAACTTCTGCAGATCCCGTCCGTCGTAGGTCCACATCATGATATTGGCATACTGGGTGCCGAACGCATCATCTACCGTCATGGCATAATTTTCATCCAGGTAGCTGCGGATAGAATAATCACCGTTTCCTTCATCCTTGATGATCCATTTCTGGTTGTCTGCCACGGTATAGACAGGATCATCCCAGTACTTGTACTGTTCATAATCCGTCACCACTTCTTCTTTCGGCATGACATTGACGCCGTTTCGAAGGTCCCCTGCCAGGGTCAGGACTTCATTGGTCCCTTCCAGCGTGAAATAGGCATAGCCTTCCAGGTCGTAGTTGACTTCAAAATACGGCAGGGTCTCGCCGATGATCTCCAGCTGCAGGTTCTTTACCGGTCCGCTGCCGTTCTCACCCCAGAAGGTGATGGGATTGATATCTTCATCCGCTACCAGGTTGATGTCCTCGGCCTGCACTTCCGGTGCTGCAAAGAACACGTAGTTGGAAGTGATATTGTTGATGTAATACTGTCCTTCTTCCAGCGGCGTATCAACTTTTTTCTCCGGTGCGATCGGATCCAGCTGCTTTGTGGCAACCTCACCGTCCGCTTCCAGCTTCGGAGCGCCGGACGCATCGGTCATGATCTCGATATCACCGATCCTGATCTCGCCGGATGCATCGGTCATGACTTCACCATTGCTCTCATGATGAACGATGATCGGCCTGGTCTCACGCTCTCCATTGGTATCGTATTTATTCTCGCCGGCTGCATAGGTCATCTGCTCTCCGCTGTAATGGACCTTTTCACCGTTTTCGTCATAAACAATATCATCTGCCCCGTGAGTCACATATTCTCCGGCTGCCCTGGTCATGATGTCTCCGGACTCATCCTTCATCGGAAGTCCCAGCACATTCGTGACCTGTTCTCCGCCCGCATATGTCTCGGCAGTGCCGTCCGGGAGGACCGAAACGCTGCCCGGCGCATAGGTGACGACTTCTCCCAGGGGATACGTCTCCAGTTCGCCTTCAGAATTGATCCTTGGCTCCCCGCCCGTTGCCGTCTCATAGATAGCCATGACGGTCAGCGGCTCTCCGTTTGCATTAACAGCCGCTCTTCCTTCCGCATCCTTCACCAGGGATGTGGTCAGCATATCTTCTATAGAAACATGGGCTGTCTCCTCTTCTGAAGAGGCGTCCCGTCCGAAATACGCCGCAAGAGGATTCACGGCGTCGCTGATCGTACATCCGCTAAGCAGCACTGCTGCCAGTCCCAGAACGATCAGCAGGACCGCAGATCCTGCCTGCAGCCCCCTGTTCTTTCCTGCTTTATTTTTCTCTTTTCTGCCCTTCGGCTCAGTCATTTTCCTACCCCGATAATCTATGTGAAAAGCTTAATTTTATGATAGTTCTCGACAATACGACAATCTGAACTATTCTAGCACAAGCACTTTTTGAATACAATTATCGAATGTGAACAAAGTGTATCTTTTTGATGTCTATTCTGTGTTTCTATTTCACTAAAGAAGGGGCTGCCTGACCAAATGGTGTTGTATCAAAATCGGTGGTATGCATGATTTTTCCGAAGGGGCTGTAACGAATTAAGAGGTATGAACGATTTTTAGCTGCTTTTAGACTTCTAAATCGTTCATACCTCTTTATTTATTGCATTTTTCAGATGAAAATCACGCATACCTCGTGATTCGTTGCAGCGGCTTGGTGAAAATCATGCACAGCGCCGCATTCAATGCAGGCGCCGCCTGCAGCAGGCCGAAAAACCTACATTACTCTTCGTCCGTCACTTCTTCGGCCACATCTTCTTCGGCCACGAAGTCCTGCTCATCCTCGAACTCGTCGGTCTCGTCCACTGCCGGAAGATCTTCTTCCATCAGGTCGTCTCCCAGAGGCAGATCCTCGCTGGCCGGAGCAGCTTCTTCCTTGCGCTGCTGTGCCTGCGCGATCATTTCATCCGTGTTGAGCTTCACATTTCTGTAACGCTTCATACCGGTTCCTGCAGGGATCAGCTTACCGATGATGACGTTTTCCTTCAGGCCGATCAGCGGATCTACCTTGCCGTTGATCGCTGCTTCCGTCAGAACCTTGGTGGTCTCCTGGAAGGATGCAGCAGACAGGAAGGAGTTAGTCGCCAGGGAGGCCTTGGTGATACCGAGAATGATCTGTTTGCCGGTCGCGGGCTCTTTGCCTTCTGCAAGAAGCTGCTTGTTGACCTTGTCAAACTCTGTCACATTGACCGTAGTTCCGGGCAGGAAATAGGAATCGCCCACTTCTTCGATCCGGATCTTCTTCAGCATCTGCCTTACGATCACTTCAATGTGCTTGTCGTTGATCTCAACGCCCTGGATACGGTACACACGCTGCACTTCCTTCATGATGTAGTCCTGAACGGCCTTTACATCCAGGATGCGCAGGATGTCGTGCGGGTTGATCGGGCCTTCTGTCAGACGTTCGCAGGCTTTGACATGAACAACCTGTCCCTCCTGGAACTTGGTCGTGGAGCCGTAGGGGATCAGATAGGTCTTTTCCCGTCCGTCTTCTGCTGTCACAACGATCTCACGTTTGTTCTTGTTCAGATGTACTTCCGCATCGCCTTCGAAATCAGATACGATGGCAACACCCTTCGGCTTACGGGCTTCGAAAAGCTCCTCGACACGGGGAAGACCCTGTGTGATATCGTCACCTGCAACACCGCCGGTGTGGAAGGTTCTCATGGTCAGCTGCGTACCCGGCTCACCGATGGACTGAGCGGCGATGATACCGACAGCCTCACCGACCTGTACTGCCTGGCCCGTTGCCATGTTGGCACCGTAGCACTTGGAGCAGATACCTGTTTCGCTGCGGCAGGTAAGAGCGGTACGGATCTTCACATCCTTGATGCCCGCTGCGATCACCTTGTCAGCTCTGGTCGGAGTGATCATGTGGTTCTTCTTCACGATCACGTTGCCCTGCTCATCTACGATATCCACTGCGGCATAGCGGCCCATGATCCTCTCTCTGAGGGACTCCACTTCTTCCTTGCCGTACATGAACTGGGATACTTCCATGAACGGGATATCATCCGGATCATCCTCACAGCAATCCAGCTGGTTGATGATCAGTTCCTGGGAAACGTCGACGAGACGTCTGGTCAGGTAACCGGAGTCAGCGGTACGAAGGGCTGTATCGGACAGACCCTTGCGGGCGCCGTGTGCGGAGATGAAGTATTCCAGAACGTCAAGACCTTCACGGAAGTTGGACTTGATCGGAAGTTCGATGGTACGTCCTGTCGTATCTGCCATCAGGCCACGCATACCGGCCAGCTGTTTGATCTGCTGCTCGGAACCACGGGCGCCGGAGTCAGCCATCATGTAAATGTTGTTGTATCTGTCCATCGTGTTCATCAGCACTTCGGACACTTCCTTATCCGCTTTCTCCCATACGGAGACAACAGATTTATAACGTTCTTCGTCGGTCACCAGACCCATACGGAAGTCTTCCTGGATCAGCTCCACCGTTTCCTCGGCGTTTCTGATGATGTCTTTCTTTTCTTCCGGAACGGTCATATCCGCGATGGATACGGTAAATGCGGCCTTTGTTGCGTACTTGTAGCCCATGCTCTTGATGTTGTCGAGCACTTCCGCGGTCACAGTCGCGCCGTGGATGTTGATGACCTTCTCCAGGATCTTCTTGAGGGTTTTCTTCTTGACCAGCTCGTCGATCTCCAGTTTCAGATAATCTTCATCCGTCACACGTGTCACAAAGCCCAGATCCTGCGGGATGATCTCGTTGAACAGGAGACGTCCCAGGGAAGTATCGATCACGCCCTTGATCTCTCTTCCGTCCGGTGTCTTTCTGACGATACGGACTTTGATCTTGCTCTGCAGAGTGATCTGATGGTTTTCATATGCCATGATCGCTTCGTTCAGGCTCTTGAAGGCTCTGCCTTCACCGATCTCGCCGTCACGCTGCTGGGTCAGGTAGTAGATACCAAGGACCATATCCTGAGACGGAACTGCCACAGGCGCGCCGTCAGAGGGCTTCAGCAGGTTGTTCGGAGACAGCATCAGGAACCGGCATTCTGCCTGGGCTTCTGCGGACAGCGGCAGATGAGCTGCCATCTGGTCGCCGTCGAAGTCGGCGTTGTAAGCGGTACATACCAGCGGGTGCAGACGGATCGCGCGGCCTTCCACCAGCTTCGGCTCAAATGCCTGGATACCCAGTCTGTGCAGCGTAGGTGCACGGTTCAGCATGACCGGATGCTCCTGGATAACCTCCTCCAGCACATCCCAGACTTCGTTCTGGAGCTTCTCGACCATCTTCTTGGCCTGCTTGATATTGTTGGCTTTTTCATAATCACAGAGCTTCTTCATAACGAAGGGCTTGAACAGTTCTACTGCCATTTCCTTCGGAAGACCGCACTGATAGATCTTCAGTTCGGGACCGACCACGATAACGGAACGTCCGGAATAGTCAACACGCTTGCCCAGCAGGTTCTGACGGAAACGCCCCTGCTTTCCTTTCAGCATGTCAGAAAGAGATTTCAGGGAACGGTTGCCCGGTCCAGTGACAGGACGGCCTCTTCTGCCGTTGTCGATCAGAGCGTCGACTGCTTCCTGCAGCATTCTCTTTTCATTTCTGACAATGATCTCCGGTGCGCCAAGATCCAGAAGACGGCGCAGACGGTTGTTGCGGTTGATGATCCTTCTGTACAGATCGTTCAGGTCAGAGGTAGCGAACCTGCCGCCGTCCAGCTGTACCATAGGTCTCAGATCGGGCGGGATCACCGGGATGACCTTCAGGATCATCCATTCCGGGCGGTTGCCGGATTTGCGGAACGCTTCGACAACTTCCAGTCTCTTGATGATCTTGGCTTTCTTCTGGCCGGTAGCGGTATCCAGTGCTTCCCTTAATTCATCTCCCAGCTGCTCCACATCGATGGAGGAAAGGATCTCATCGATCGCTTCCGCGCCCATGCCGATCCTGGCGGTGCGGAACAGATCTCCGTACTCTTCCCTGGCGTCCTGCAGGTCCTTTTCGGTCAGGATCTGCTTGTATTCCAGGCTGGTCTCGCCCGGATCAAGCACGATATAGTTTGCAAAATAAAGGACTTTTTCCAGTACCTTCGGAGACATATCCAGTATGAGGCCCATACGGGACGGGATCCCCTTGAAATACCAGATGTGGGAAACCGGGGCTGCCAGCTCGATGCTGCCCATCCGCTCACGACGGACGGAAGCCTTGGTCACTTCGACGCCGCAGCGGTCGCAGACCATTCCCTTGAATCTGATCTTTTTGTATTTTCCGCAATGACATTCCCAGTCTTTGCTGGGTCCGAAGATCCTCTCACAGAAGAGACCGTCTTTTTCCGGCTTCAGGGTCCGGTAGTTGATCGTCTCCGGCTTGGTGACCTCACCGTGGGACCATTCCCTGATCTTGTCGGGGCTGGCCAGGCCGATTCTGATCTTATCGAACGTCATTGACGCGTATCCTTCTTTCGTAATAGGTGTCATCTTCTGTCCTCCTACTCTTCATCATCCGCAAAATCATCGTCTACATAATTATCATTGGTATATGCATCCTCGATGATGTTTTCTGCCTGCCCTTTGATCTCATCATACTGGGAAAGTGAAAATCCGGCGCTGCCGAAATTCTCCTTGCTCCTGGAGAAGCTTGATCCTGACAGGATCGCATTGATGTTGGTCTCGCCGTAATCCACGGACTCCAGCATCTTGATCTCCTGATCATCCTCGTCGAGCACCTTGATATCAAGTGCCAGGGACTGCAGTTCCTTCACAAGTACTTTGAAGGATTCCGGCGTACCTGCTTCCGGAATGTTCTCGCCCTTGATGATCGCTTCGTAGGTCTTCACACGGCCGACCACATCGTCGGACTTCACGGTCAGGATCTCCTGCAGCGTGTAGGAAGCACCGTATGCCTCGAGGGCCCAGACTTCCATTTCACCGAAACGCTGTCCGCCGAACTGCGCCTTGCCGCCCAGCGGCTGCTGGGTCACCAGGGAGTACGGTCCCGTGGAACGGGCGTGGATCTTGTCGTCTACCAGGTGGTGGAGTTTCAGGTAATGCATATGTCCGATGGTGACCGGAGCATCAAAATATTCTCCCGTACGTCCGTCACGCAGCCTTACCTTACCGTCTCTGTTGATCGGAACTCCTTTGTATTCTGCTCTGTGATCCAGATTGGTCTCAAGGAATTTCAGAACATTGGGATCCAGAGTATCTTTGTATTTCTGCTTGAAATCATCCCACTCCCCGTTGACATAGTCATTGGCCATATCCAGGGTGTCCATGATATCATCTTCATTTGCTCCATCAAATACCGGAGTGGCAACCTTGAAGCCCAGTGCTTTGGATGCCAGGGAGAGATGTGTCTCAAGAACCTGTCCGATATTCATACGGCTGGGAACGCCCAGCGGGTTCAGCACGATGTCCAGAGGACGTCCGTTCGGCAGGAACGGCATATCTTCGATCGGAAGCACGCGGGATACAACACCCTTGTTGCCGTGACGGCCTGCCATCTTATCACCGACGGAGATCTTTCTCTTCTGGGCAATGTAGACACGTACGGTCTGGTTTACGCCCGGGCTCAGTTCATCGCCTGCCTCGCGGGTAAATACCTTGGCGTCCACAACGATACCATAGGCGCCGTGAGGAACTTTCAGGGAAGTATCTCTGACTTCTCTTGCCTTCTCACCGAAGATCGCTCTTAACAGTCTTTCTTCCGGGGTAAGCTCTGTCTCGCCCTTCGGCGTGACTTTACCGACCAGGATATCGCCGGCTCTTACTTCCGCGCCGATACGGATGATGCCTCTCTCGTCCAGATCCTTCAGTGCGTCATCGCCGACGCCGGGAACGTCCCTGGTGATCTCTTCCGGTCCCAGTTTGGTATCTCTGGCTTCTGTCTCGTAACGCTCGATATGGATGGAGGTATATACATCATCCCTTACCAGTCTTTCGCTCAGAAGGACCGCATCCTCGTAGTTATAGCCTTCCCAGGTCATGAATCCGATCAGCGGGTTCTTGCCCAGGGCGATCTCGCCGCCGGAGGTGCTGGCGCCGTCTGCGATCACCTGTCCCTTCTTGACCTTCTCGCCTTTGTCCACGACAGGTCTCTGGTTGTAGCAGTTGGACTGGTTGGAACGTGCAAACTTGGACAGTTTGTAAAGATCATATCCGCCGTCTTTCGTCCGGACGCCGATCTCCAGAGCGGTCACATGCTCTACCGTACCGTCGTTCTTTGCCAGAACGCAGACGCCGGAGTCCTTGGCTGTCTTGGCTTCCATACCGGTTCCGACGATCGGAGCCTCAGTGGTAAGCAGCGGCACTGCCTGACGCTGCATGTTGGAGCCCATCAGGGCACGGTTGGCGTCGTCGTTTTCCAGGAACGGGATCATGGAAGTAGCAGCGGAGAATACCATTCTCGGGGATACGTCCATCAGATCGATCTCAGTCTTGTCATACTCGGATGTTTCTTCTTTGTAACGACCTGCAACTGTATTACGTATAAAGTGTCCCTCGCTGTCCAGCTGTGCGTTGGCCTGGGCCACTTTGTATTTATCTTCTTCATCAGCCGTCAGATACACGACTTCGTCGGTAACTCTCGGATTCTCCGGATCGGACTTGTCCACGACTCGGTAAGGAGCTTCCACAAAGCCGTATTTGTTGACTCTTGCATAGGATGCCAGAGAGTTGATCAGACCGATGTTCGGACCTTCAGGGGTCTCTACCGGGCACATACGTCCGTAGTGTGTATAATGTACGTCACGGACCTCAAATCCGGCACGGTCTCTGGAAAGACCGCCGGGGCCCAGGGCGCTTAAACGTCTCTTGTGGGTCAGCTCGCTCAAGGGGTTGCACTGATCCATAAACTGGGACAGCTGGGAAGATCCGAAGAATTCCCTGACTGCGGCAGTAACCGGCTTGATGTTGATCAGGGACAGCGGTGTAATGCTGTCGATGTCCTGGGTCTGCATTCTTTCATGGACCACACGTTCCATTCTGGACAGACCGACCCTGTACTGGTTCTGCAGCAGTTCACCGACGGAACGGATCCTTCTGTTGCCCAGATGGTCGATATCGTCGATATTGCCCATGCCGGAATCCAGGTTCAGACCATAGCTGATGCTGGCGAAGATATCTTCCTTGGTGATATGCTTCGGGATCAGTTCGTGGATCCTCTTATGGATCGCTTCTTTTCTGTCGGCTTTGCTCTTGTTCTCGGTAATGATCTCCAGAAGGACCGGATAGTAGACTTCATTTTCCGTCAGTCCCAGTTCCTTCTTATCGGCTGCCGTCAGCTTGACATAGCTGTCAATGTCGACCATCAGGTTGGAAAGCACCTTGACTGCTCTGTCTTCGCCCTTTACAAGCACGACCGGCACGCCGGCGTTCTGGATATCTTCACACATTTCCGGCGTCACTACATCGCCAGCCTTGGCAATGATCTCGCCGGTAAACTGATCGACTACATCCTCTGCCAGTTCGCGGTCAATGATCCTGTTCCGGTAAGCCAGTTTCTTGTTGAATTTATACCGGCCGACCTTGGCAAGGTCATAACGCTTGGGATCAAAGAACATGGAGTTGATGAGCTGCTCGGCGTTTTCCACCTGCAGCGGCTCGCCGGGTCTTAACTTCTTGTACAGCTCCAGGATACCTTCCTTATAGTTTCTGGAAGGATCCTTGCTGAAGCAGGCCAGGAGCTTGGGCTCCTCGCCGAACATGTCCAGGATCTCCTCGTTGGTGCCAACGCCCATCGCCCTGATCAGGACAGTGACAGGAACCTTACGGGCCTTGTCAGCGTGCACATAATAGACATCGTTGGAGTCTGTTTCGTACTCAAACCAGGCTCCTCTGTTGGGGATCACGTTGCAGGCATATAATTCCTTGCCGAGTTTATCGTGGCTGAGGGTGAAATAAATACCGGGAGAACGGACCAGCTGGGAAACGATAACACGCTCCGCGCCGTTGATCACAAAGGTACCGGTATCTGTCATCAGAGGCATATCGCCCATAAAGATCTCACGCTCAACAATCTCGCCGGTCTCTTTATTGTTCAGTCTGACGACAACGTTCAAAGGAGCTGCGTACGTCGCATCCCTTTCCTTGCATTCCTCAATGGTATATCTGATGCTGTCTCTAGCGATCTCGAAATCCACAAAATCCAGGCTCATGGACTGGTTGTAGTCTTCGATCGGAGAAATATCATTAAATACTTCTCTAAGTCCGTCGTTCAGAAACCACTCATAGGAAGCTTTCTGGATCTCGATCAGATTGGGCATTTCCAAGACTTCCTGCTGTCTGGCATAGCTCATTCTGATTCCTTTACCATATTTCACAGGACGAATTCTGTTTTTCTCCATTAATTCCTCTCCTTCATAAAGAATTACCAGCGTTTTTAAGCGTACAAAAAGCCCACTATTTCATAATAGTGCAACGTATAAGATAACAAAATTGCCAATGATTGTCAAATGTTTTTGTAAGATTTTTTTGTTTTTTTAACCGATTTTTCCGCATGCAAAAAGCCCTGCGGATGAGCTTGTCATCTGCAGGGCTCTGAAGATCAATTTCGCAGCCGAAATTATTTTGCAACTGCTTTAGCGCCTTCAGCGGTCAGTTTTTCGATCAGGTCGTCAGCCTCAGCCTTGGTGATGCCTTCCTTGATGATGGACGGAGCGGAGTCAACCAGTTCCTTAGCTTCCTTAAGTCCAAGACCAGTGTAGTCACGAACGACTTTGATGATCTTAACTTTGTTCGGGCCGATCTCAGACAGTTCAACGTCGAATTCGGTCTTCTCTTCTACTTCTTCTGCCGGGCCGCCTGCTGCTGCTACGACAACGCCTGCTGCTGCAGATACGCCAAACTCTTCTTCACAAGCTTTTACTAATTCATTTAATTCAAGAACAGACAATTCTTTGATCGCTGCAATAAATTCTTCTGTGGTTAATTTTGCCATTATTAAATCCTCCTGTTAATATTCAGTGTTCAGTATCTTTCGATGATCGTTTCGATTACTCAGCCGCGGGAGCTTCTGCCGGAGCTTCTGCTGCCGGAGCCTCTTCTGCGGGAGCCTCAGCTGCCGGTGCTTCTTCAGCCGGAGCTTCAGCTGCGGGAGCTTCTTCCTTCGCGCATGCTTCTGCGCCGCCTGCCTCTGCGATCTGATTCAGGACGCGAGCCAGGTTGCTGATCGGTGACTTCATGCTGCCGAACAGTCTTCCGAGAAGGACTTCTCTTGCAGGTACATCTGCAACTTCAAGGATGCCTTTCTCATCAAAGTACGTACCTTCCACAACGCCTGCCTTGACCTGCAGATGCTCTGCAGCCTTGGCAAACTTGGCCAGGATACGGGCCGGTGCAGTTGAATCACCTTCGGTAATAGCGATCGCAGTAGGTCCTTCCAGATGCTTTGCCAGATCTGCAAATTCGGTGTCCTGGATAGCGAAGTTTACCATGGTATTCTTATAGACTTTATAAGTAATACCGGCTTCGCGGAGCTCTTTACGAAGAGCAGTGTCCTGGGCAACGGTCAGTCCGCGGTAATCAACCAGGACTGCAGCAGTCGCATTCTGCAGCTTACCGGAAATTTCCTGTACGATAGGCTGTTTCAGTTCAACTTTTGCCATTATGTTTCCTCCTTGTTAGAATGATTTGCAGCTGATGCTGCGGTTTGCCGATTCGTCAGAGGATAGTTCATATAGAAACCCTCTGCGCCATTAAGACACAGAGGGAGATGAATCATAACTATTCTGTACTGTTCAATCAATCCTCGGCAGGTTGCGTGCGTTACGACTTTCGTCACCTGCTGTCTTCGGCAGTTTTGGATTTTATCATGCATCGGACTCTCTGTCAATCATCCGATGAAATGATCATTTAAAAATGCTTAGCCGTTGATGATCTTACCAACGTTCAGCTTGACGCCGGGGCCCATGGTGGATGCCAGGGTAATGCTCTTCAGGTAGGTTCCCTTTAATGCAGCGGGACGAGCCTTGATAATGGCATCGATCAGAGCCTGGAAATTCTCCTGCAGCTGTTCTGCGGAGAAGGAAGCTTTTCCGACCGGAACATGAACGATATTGGCTTTGTCCAGTCTGTACTCGATCTTACCGGCTTTCAGTTCCTGAACAGCTTTCGCAACGTCCATGGTAACGGTTCCGGCTTTCGGGTTCGGCATGAGGCCTCTGGGTCCGAGGATCTTACCAAGACGTCCGACAACGCCCATCATGTCGGGAGTTGCTACGACCTTGTCGTACTCAAACCAGTTTTCGTTCTGGATCTTCGGGATAAGCTCTTCTGCGCCTACGTAATCAGCGCCGGCTTCCTGTGCTTCTCTTTCCTTTTCGCCCTTTGCGAATACAAGGACTCTTACGCTCTTACCTGTTCCGTTGGGCAGTACGACTGCTCCACGGATCTGCTGGTCTGCATGACGGCCGTCGCAGCCTGTTCTGATATGGACTTCTACGGTCTCATCGAACTTGGCGGTTGCATTCTCTTTTACCAGAGCCAGAGCGTCTGCAACATCATACAGCTGTGCGCGGTCAACCTTCTTGGCTGCCTCATTGTACTTCTTACCGTGTTTCATAATATTTACCTCCTGTGGTGTGTCGGCTTTTCGCCTCCCACTTAATATAAACTGTGCTTATGCATCATGAAGCCTTCCTGCCATGCAGGATCTTCGTGATATCGATCAGTCGCCTACGATAACGCCCATGGATCTGCAGGTTCCTGCGATCATGCTCATGGCTGCTTCCAGGGAAGCTGCGTTCAGGTCAGGCATCTTGGTCTCAGCGATCTGCTGCAGATCTGCCTTGGAGATGGTAGCGACTTTCTTCTTGTTCGGTTCGCCGGATCCGGACTGGATCTTGCAGGCCTTCTTGATCAGGACCGGTGCAGGCGGAGTCTTGGTAATGAAAGTAAAGCTCTTGTCAGCATAGACCGTGATAACGACCGGGATGATCATTCCCATCTGATCTGCGGTACGAGCATTGAACTCCTTGGTGAACTGAACAATATTAACGCCCTTGCTGCCCAGTGCAGGACCAACCGGGGGTGCCGGAGTTGCCTTGCCGGCTTCTATCTGTAATTTGATGTATCCATCGATTTTCTTTGCCATTGTAGTTTCCTACCTTTCCTACAAAATAATGTCAGATTCTTATAATTTCTTAATATCAATAAATCCAATATCTACAGGTGTTTCACGTCCGAACATATCCACGTTGATGGTAACGGTCTGCTTGGACTCATTTACAGAAGTAACCTTGCCGATGGTTCCTTCCCAGACACCTGAGATCGCTGTGACAAGATCGCCCACCTGGAAGGAAACTTCGATCTTCTCACCGCCGCCCAGCAGCGGGATCATCTCTTCCTCCGTCAGCGGAACAGGTTTGCTTCCCGGTCCTACGAATCCGGTCACGCCCCTGGTATTACGAACGACATACCATGTGGTATCGTTCATGACCATGTGGACCAGCACATAACCCGGGAACTGCTTCTTCTGGACCTGCTTGCGGGCACCGTTCTTGATCTCTACGACATCCTGGACCGGAACCGCAACTTCAATGATCTCATCCTGCAGTTTTCTGTTTTCTATGGTTTTCTCAATATTGGCCTTTACCTTATTCTCATAGCCGGAATAGGTATGGACAACATACCATTTTGCATCTGCCATACGAACTCCTTTATGCGATCAGGCCAAGAAGAGCCTGGATACCGGTATCCAGAAGCTTGATGATGACTCCAAGAATGATCGTAACTACAATGATAAGAGCCGTCTGCTTGACAACGTCATGTCTTGCAGGCCAGATGATCTTCTTGAACTCAGACTTCAGACCTTTCCAGTAGCTGGTTTTGGTGCTCTTAACATTCTCAGCCATTATTTTGTCTCCTTATGTAATGTATGTCTCTGGCAGAATCTGCAGTACTTCTTGGTTTCCATCCTGTCGGGATGGTTCTTCTTATCCTTGGTTGTATTATAATTTCTCTGCTTGCACTCGGTGCATGCCAAAGTAATCCTTGTTCTCATGTTTTTTCTCCATATTTTATAAAGAGTAGTTAATGATGACGGGATGCGTGCCAAATCATGTTTGTGGGGTCCCGCGTCCGGGATATATGATAATTTGGAACACATCAAAAATAGAGGCTTTTACCTCTGCCCGGCTACTATATCATACCCGGTGCCTGCCAGTCAACCGGAAAATGATAAAAACCGCACATCATTTTTGTGCGGTTTTCTGATCGTCGCTGATCCCTTCCCGGGCTTCTTTCTGAAACAGGATCTTGACCGTCATGACCAGGCATTTGATATCCAGCCAGATGCTGTAGTTCTGGATATAGGTCAGATCCAGGCGGAGTTTCTTGTAGGGGCTGGAATTGTACCGGCCGTACACCTGGGAATAACCCGAGCGCCCTGCCTTCACTTTCAGGCGGAACTG
>R26__coassemble_785_pt1 | contig 17808 bp, 16 predicted proteins | sample R26__metabat2_high_PE_046 | metagenome-assembled genome bin R26
CCCCTATTTATATCATCCAAAAAAAAAAAAAAAAAAATACCCCTTGAAACCCCCCGGTAACAAAAAAAAACCGCCGCACATCTGTGCGGCGGCTGCTATATAGGGGTCTGAATGATGGGGGATTCAGACAGATCTTACTGGATCGTGATCAGTTTCGGCTGTTCCGGTTCCGGAGCGGTTTCTTTCGGGAAGTTCAGCTTCAGGACGCCGTCCTTGAATTCTGCGTGGATATCTTCCTCATGCAGGTATTCGCCAACGTAGAAGCTTCTCTTGCAGGTTCCCTGGAAACGCTCTCTGCGAAGGAATTTGCCTTCTTCAGAAGTTTCATTATCGGTGGACCTGGTGGCGGTGATGGTCAGATAACCATCTTTCAGTTCTGCCTGGATGTTTTCTTTGGAAAATCCCGGAAGATCTACATCGAGGGCAAATCCGTTTTCGAATTCCCGGATATCGGTTTTCATCAGTTTTGTTGTGCCGGCGGTGTCATTGGCACCGGACATGAACGGGGAACGGAACATTTCATTGAAAAAATTATAAACAGGATCTCTCTTTGCAATATACATAATTTTCCTCCTTTATCGGATGCTGCCGGCGGACCGGGCAGCACATGTTTTCTTGATAGTTGTCATATCTGTTATACGTAAGATAGCACAAGTTGTTAGCACTGTCAAGAGGTGAGTGCTAATCAAATTGTGAGAATTTTGTGAACTACTTTGTGAATTGCAAGGACAGGGAAATAATGGTATCATTAACGGTACTGTTATGAAGCCCCGTCTGCAGAGCGGGTTGGGATTGCCATGGGAAAACTGTTTATTTTGATCGGGAAAAGTGCATCCGGTAAGGACTCCGTCTACAAAAGACTGCTGGAGGATCCGTCCCTTAAGCTTGTGCCTTATGTGGGATTTACCACGCGCCCCATCCGCTCCGGCGAACAGGAAGGCAGGGAATACCATTTCGTAACCTGGGAACAGCTCCGGGAATATGAAGAATCAGGTAAGCTGATCGAAAAGAGAGTGTATCATACGGTGCACGGGGACTGGTGCTATTTCAGCGTGGATACGGAGCATGTGGATCTGTCCCGCCATGATTATCTGTATATCGGAACGCTGGAATCCTATCTTCCTCTTCGCAGCTATTACGGAGAGGACCGGGTGATCCCGCTGTATCTGCAGGTGGATGACGGCGTCCGGCTGCAGAGAGCCCTGGACCGGGAAAAGTCTCAGGAATCCCCCAAATACGCGGAGATGTGCCGGAGATTCGTTGAGGACGAGAAGGATTTCAGCGAAGAGCATTTAGCGCAGGCCGGGATCAGCAGACGATTTGACAATACGCAGTTTGATACATGCATTCAGCAGATATGTGAGTATATCAGGCAATGGCAGAGATCCGGGGAGTAAGCGGCAACCAGAAGAATATCAGGTACCTTTCCGAAGCCTGGCAAAGAGGCAGGATCTCTCACGCATACATCATTGAGGGGCCGGAGGATTCGGGCAAGGAACGGTTTGCGGACAGTCTTGCCGCCGCGCTGTTATGCACACAGACAAGGCCCGGACAGCTGCTGCTGTCGGAGACTTCTCCCTGCGGCAAATGCCCGTCCTGCATCAAGGCGGCATCGGGGAATCATCCGGATATCATTCATGTGCAGCATGAGAAGGCAACCGTCCTCTCGGTCCGGGAAATCCGGGAGCAGGTGGTGGCGGACATGGCCATCAAGCCTTATTACGGTCCTTTTAAGATCTATATCATCCGGGATGCGCAGCTGATGAATGAAAGCGGACAGAACGCCCTGTTAAAGACCATCGAGGAGCCGGAGGAGTATGGGATCATTTTCCTTCTGACGGACAATGCGGACGGCTTCCTTCCGACGATCAAAAGCCGCTGTATCCGGCTCAGCATGGATCCCCTTCCGAAAACGGAAACGGCAGAGCATCTTCTGGACGACGCCGGAAGAAGCGTGCTGCAGATCCTGGAACAGGTCAGGGACATGAACGCCGTGCAGATCAGCAAAGCCGCGAAGGAACTGGAAGGGTATGAAAAACCACGGGTTCTTGCGCTCATGAGGCTGTGGTTCCGGGACATGATGGTCTATAAGAGCACGAAGGATGTGAAGCGGCTGTATTTTCCGGACGATCCGGCGCTTCGGCAGATGGCTGAGGAGATCTCTTTTGAGCATCTGGATCGGATCCTGGCTGCTTTGGATGAAACGACGGACCGGATGAACGCAAATGTAAAAGCAGAGGCAGCTTATGAAACACTGCTGCTAACTATAAGAAGGAACAGCATAAGAATATGACAAAAGTATTAGGAATCAAATTCAGACAGACAGGAAAGATCTATTATTTTGATCCAGGCGAGCTGGATGTGACCGGCCATAAGTACGCGATCGTGGAAACCGCCCGCGGCCTGGAATACGGGGAGATCGCAGGTCCTGTCAAGGAAGTCAGTGAAAATGAGATCGTTGCGCCGTTAAAGCCTGTCATTCGTCTTGCCACCAAAGACGATGACAGGATCTTCGAAGAGAACCGGGTGAAGGAAAAGGACGCCTTCAATGTCTGCCTGGAAAAGATCGAGAAGCATGGTCTGGAAATGAAGCTGGTGGACGTGGAGTATACCTTTGACCGCAATAAGATCCTGTTTTATTTCACGGCGGACGGCCGGGTGGATTTCCGGGAACTGGTGAAGGACCTGGCTTACGTTTACCATACCAGGATCGAGCTGCGGCAGATCGGCGTCAGGGATGAGACCAAGGCGATGGGCGGTTACGGCATCTGCGGAAGACCCTTCTGCTGCCATACCTGGCAGACGGATTTTGTCCCGGTATCGATCCGTATGGCAAAAGACCAGAACCTTTCCCTGAACCCCACCAAGATCTCCGGATCCTGCGGCCGGCTCATGTGCTGCATCAAGTACGAGGAAGAGGCTTATCGCGAGCTCAACAAGAAGCTTCCGAAGCCGGGAGATACCGCGACGACGGAAGACGGCTATCACTGTGTGGTGGATTCCGTCAATATCCTGAAGCAGAAGATCCGCGTGATCGTCCACATGGACAACGACGAGAAGGAAGCCAGGGAGTACGGACCGGATGACCTGAAGTTCCAGCGCAGGGGCAAGAAGGGCAATCAGGACCAGGCGGACAGGATGTCAGAGGAGGAAATGAAGGCACTGAAAGCTCTGGAACAGGAATGATATGGACGTGATCTTAAAAGAAAACGAAAGAATCGATGACCTGGAACGGAACGGATACCGCATCATCCAAAACAGCAGAAAGTTCTGCTTTGGAATGGATGCGGTTCTTTTATGCGGATTTGTCCGGGAAGCGGAGCAGAGCCGGGAATGGGACCGGATCGCGGATCTGGGCACCGGAACGGGGATCATCCCGCTGCTTCTTCACGGAAGGCTGGTGGGAAAGGAGAAGATCCCATCGGGAAAACAGATTATCGGGCTGGAGATCCAGCCGGATATGCAGGAAATGGCAGTCCGTTCCGTCCGCCTCAACGGCCTGGAAGAAGAGATCCGGATCCTGGAGGGAGACATCAAGGAAGCAGCAAGCCTTCTGGGACGGGGACAGTTTGAGGTGGTCACCTCCAATCCGCCGTACATGAAGCAGGGCGGCGGGATCGCCAACCCGGAAAGCTCCAAGGCCATTTCCCGGCATGAAGTGCTGTGCACGTTCGAGGATGTCGCGGCGCAGGCAGCCGCCCTTCTGGTGCCCGGCGGACGATTCTATCTGGTGCACCGGCCGGAGCGCCTGGCCGAGCTGATGGAGGTCTTACGAAAATGCAAGCTGGAGCCCAAACGTCTCCGGATGGTCCATTCCTTTGCGGATGCGGACGCCACTATGGTCCTGATCGAAGCCGCCCGGGGCGGCGGGACCTTCCTGAAAGTGGAAAAGCCACTGATCATTTATAAGGATCGAAATGTCTACACGGACGAGATCCTGGAGATCTATTATTATTAAGCTGGGCATTAGCGGACGCCGCTCCCGGCGTAAACGTGACGTTGTCCGGATATTATTTCGCCGTCGGCCGGACATTATTTCGCCGCCGCCCGGACATTTCTAAAAACAAGGGGCATATTTCGGCCTTGTATTAGAAAAAAACATGATTTCTAAAAATCAGGGCAAATATCGGGCCTTTTTTTAGAAAAGTCATGGAAAATGAAGGCGACACCCGGTATTTTCTAAAAAAACAGGCAAAAAGAAGGCCATTTTTTAGAAAACTGGTTTTTTTCTAAAAAAGAGCCCGATTTACAGTTGCTTTTTTAGAAAATGCCGTTTTCAGAGCTCGCATTTTTCAGGGCCCGTAGTTTGACCGAGGATGTCAGACCGCAGCTGTTAAGAGGATCATAGAAATGGAAAAGAAAACTGGAACATTATATCTGGTGGCAACGCCCATCGGCAACCTGGAGGATATCACCTTCCGGGCGGTCCGGTGCCTGAAGGACGCGGACCTGATCGCCTGCGAAGACACCAGGCATTCGAAGATCCTGCTGGATCATTATGAGATCCGGACCAGGACCACCAGCTATCATGAACATAACAAATACGAAAAGGCTGCGGAGCTGGTGCTGCAGATGCAGCAGGGACTGAACGTGGCGGTGATCACGGATGCGGGGACCCCGGGTATCTCTGATCCCGGCGAGGAGCTGGTCAAGCAGGCGCTTCAGGCGGGGATCGAAGTGACATCCCTGCCGGGCCCCAGTGCGGTGGTCACGGCGCTGTCCATGTCGGGCCTTTCCAGCCGCCGGTTCGTGTTTGAGGGATTTCTCCCCATGGATAAGAAGGAGCGGAAGGCGGCCCTCGGCCGCCTGGAACAGGAGACCCGCACCATCGTGCTGTATGAAGCTCCCCACCGGATCAAAAAGACGCTGGAGGAATTGCAGGCAGTTCTCGGCGACCGGGAGATCAGAATCTGCCGGGAACTGACCAAGAAATACGAGGAAGTCCTGCCCTTTACGATCCCGGAGGCTCTGGTGTATTTTGAACAGAACCCGCCGAAGGGAGAAATGGTAGTCATCGTGAAAGGTCTGGAGCCGGAAGAGGCGCAGGCGCGGGAAGCTGCCAGATGGCAGGACATGAGTATCCGGGAGCATGTGAATCTTTACATGCAGCAGGGAATGGATGAAAAGGAAGCCATGAAGGCAGCCGCCGGCGACCGGGGCGTGAGCAAGCGCGACATTTACCGGGAGCTGAAGGTGGACAGGGCTGGTATGTGAGAGCTTATGCGGCAATGTTATCCGCGATTTATGTAAAATCGTGTTTTAAGAATAGTCGACTATTCTTGTTTGGGAGAATCATTTGAAAAACGGATAGATTTTAGCTAAAAACTATCCGTTTTTCGATAAAATCTTCAGTTTGCGAATAGTCAACTATTCTTAAATCAAGGAGTTCAGCAAATTGCGAAATAATAGAAGGTGGCATGAGGAAAATGTATCTCAGATAGAGGCCACGAGTATACAAAAAAGATATGGAGTGTTATGTGGAAGAAAAATGACAGGATCAGACTGACGATCACAGACATGGGAGTGAACGGGGAAGGCATCGGCAAAAACGGGATGACTTTCTTTGTGAAAAATGCTGTGATCGGGGACGAAGTGCTGGCGGTTGTGACCGCGGTGAAAAAGGGCTATGGCTACGCAAAGGTGCTGGAAATAATGAAGGCGTCTCCTGACAGGGTCAGGCCGGCGTGCCCTTTGGCTGAGCGGTGCGGCGGCTGCCAGGTCATGCAGCTGTCTTATGAGGCGCAGCTTCGGTTCAAGGAAAATAAAGTCCTGAACGACCTGGAGCGGATCGGCGGCCAGACCGGCCTCAGATCCGAAGGAACCGGCGCAAAGGCTGCGGATGATGACAAGACCGGCGGGAAGTTCGAGCCGATCATCGGAATGGAGGAGGCTACTAGCGGCATTTCCGGCGAGTCGGAGGCAGGCACACGTATCTTTCAGCCTCTTCATTTCCGGAATAAAATGCAGTTTCCTGTGGGATGGGACCGGGAAGGCCATATCGTGACCGGATTTTACGCCGGGCGAACGCATTATATCATCGCGGCGGCAGACTGTCCGGTGTCACCGGAGGTGAACCGGATGATCCTGGAAGGCGTTCGGATATTTCTGGAAGAGCACAGGATCTCAGCCTATAAGGAAGAAACGGGGGAAGGCCTCATCCGGCATGTGCTGATCCGGAACGGCTTTCACACCGGGCAGATCATGGTGTGCCTGGTGATCAACGGGGATCGGCTGGAGGAGGAAAAAGGCAGCTTTCGAAAGAACACGGCAAAGTCTCCTGATCTGGAAAAGGAGCTGGCAGATCATTTGACCAAAATCCCGCTTCCGAAGCCATGGGCGATCCGGAGCATTTGCCTGAATATCAATAAAGAAAAGACCAATGTGATCCTGGGCAGGGAAGTACGCTGTCTGTACGGAGAACCTTATATAGAAGAGCAGATCACAGGGATCCGGGATGGAATGGATCCGCTGACGTTCCGCATCGGTCCGCTGTCATTTTTCCAGACCAACACGGTGCAGACCGCCAGGTTGTATGAGACGGCGCTTTCATTTGCAGGGCTTACAGGCAAAGAAACGGTATGGGACCTTTACTGCGGGACCGGAACAATCTCTTTGTATCTGGCGCGGAAAGCGGCTTTCGTCCATGGCGTGGAGATCGTTCCGGAAGCGATCCGGGACGCCCGGGAAAATGCGCAGCGCAATCACATCCCAAATGTCCGTTTCTATTGCGGCAGATCGGAGGAACTGTTCCCGCTTTATGCAGGGCAGCAGCAGGAAAAACCGGATGTGGTGGTCCTGGATCCGCCGCGGAAAGGCTGTGATCCCGCACTGCTGGAGGCAATCCGCCGTACAGGACCGGAAAAGATCGTGTATGTCAGTTGCGATCCCGCTACACTGGCCAGGGATGTGAAGATCCTCTGCGCCCCGGCGGCAGAACCGGGCTGCCCGGACAGCAGTGAAGCGGGACAGGAATCCTGCTATGAGCTGAAGAAGGTTCGCCCGGTGGATATGTTCCCGCATACGATGCACGTTGAGACCGTAGTATTGATGTCACGAGTAAGCAAATAAAGGGCGAAAATGCCCAAAAATAAAGGGATTTCTACTGTCCTGGCAATCAAATGCCGGATGGTGGAAATCCCTTTTTTGTTATCTCGGAAACAAATCAATCGTTCTGTTCGGTAGGGGTTGAGGATACAGATTTGCTTTCGGTAGGTCGAGAATACAGATTAGCTGTTTTTGACCAAAGGGTTGAGGATATAAATTAGATGGATTTACAGGACATTTTTTGATGTTTTATACAAAAAATCGTCTGTGCGTTCCTAAAATGGCGTCAAACTATTGACGCCGAAAAGAGGATGTGCTATACTTATCGTTGTGACAATAGGACTATTCTGACTTGCCATTGAGGTGTATGAGATGATAGATTTAGCAAATTTTAGACTCTGGCTGATGGATACTACCACATATTCAGAGAGAACGATAAGCAATATAGTATCAAGATTTAAGCGTGCGGATGCCCTTGTGGAATGGCACGATGATGCTATATATCAGTTTCAATTGGAACAGTGCCCTCAATTTCAGGAATTGTCCTCGACGGTGCGCTCACAGATAAAAAAGGCTGTAAAGCTGTATTTTGAATATGAAATGCAGTCGAAATCACAAATTGAACACGAAGGAAGCAATAATAAAATGAAAGCGTTATCCTTGTTTGCTAACATCGGTGTTGCCGAGGCATATCTTGAGCGTATAGGTTTTGAGGTGGTTGTTGCAAATGAATTAATAGAGCGCCGTGCTGCTCTTTATTCTAAGATATACCCTCATACGCAAATGATTTGTGGCGATATAACCGATGATAATATTAAGCAGAAAATAATATCGGCTTCGATTGAGAAAGGTGTAGACATTGTGATGGCAACTCCTCCGTGCCAGGGGATGAGCACAGCAGGACAGCAGGATAGTGATGACATTCGTAACAAATTAGTTTGTGAAGTCGTTGATGTTGTGACCAAGTTGAAACCGAAATATGTTTTCATCGAGAATGTACCTTTATTCTATAACACTGAAATAGAGGTTAATGGCAAAAAGATTCTGATCCCCACATATTTGAATAATCAGCTTTCTGATGCCTATGTTATTAATTCATACACAATTGATACGAAGGACTATTCCGTGCCTCAAACCAGAGAACGAGCAATTATACTAATGTCTCGAAAAGGAGAAACGGAATGGATTTTACCTGCAAAAGATGCAGAAATAGTTACAATGAGAGATGCTATTGGTTATCTGCCAATACTTGATCCATATGTTAAGGATGTGGATGACGCAGAAAGAGAGAGAATGTTCCCTCACTATGCAGAACGGAAAGAAGCAGCATTAGCAATTTCTCCATGGCATAATCCACCAGAGCATATTAAGAGACAGGTTGTTGCGATGCAACATACGGCCTCCGGCTGCACTGCTTTTGATAATCCGGTGTATTTCCCTGTGAAAGAAAACGGGGACGCTGTAAAGGGGTATCATAATACATATAAGCGGCAAAATTGGGATACACCAGCATATACGGTCACGATGGACAATAGAAAGATATCATCGCAGAATAATGTTCATCCTGGTCGAGAAGAGTATGTTGATGAAAACGGAGAGACTATTTATTCAGACGCAAGAACACTAACATTGTTTGAGCTTATGAAAGTTATGAGCCTACCAGATGATTGGCCAGTTCCTTTAAATACCCCAGAGGCATTTCTTAGAAGAATTATCGGAGAAGGAATTCCACCCTTATTTGTAAAAAAGGTTTTTGAGCAGTTGAAGAGAGGGCAAGAATAATGGCGAAAATTAAAGGATTATCCTTGTTTGCCAATGTGGGTATAGCTGAAGCATACCTCGAACAGATTGGAATAGATATCGTTCTGGCAAATGAAATTGATGTGGATCGAGCAAGATTCTATCAAGATGTTTATAAGAAGGCACATATGGTGTGCGGAGATATCACCGATGATGCCGTTCGCACTGATATAGTAAACGAGGCCATCGCTCAGGGAGTAGATATGATTATGGCAACTCCTCCCTGTCAAGGTATGAGTGAGGCTGGTCTGAGATTGGAGTTCGATCCAAGGAACCAACTGGTTTCTTACGCAGTTGATGTAATAAAACGAGTAAGACCCCGATTTGCTTTCATGGAGAATGTTCCGAAGCAATTAACCACAAAAATTCGTTGCGGGGATGAGATAGTACTTATTCCAGAATATATTAAACGTGAATTGGGCAATGAATATCGCTTTAATGAGCATACATTGGTTATGGCTAAGGATTACGGTGTGCCACAGTTGCGTGAAAGAAATATCTTTCTGCTGGTTCGTAAAGATGTAGAAGATATTAAATGGGAATTTCCTGAAAAGCAGAAAGAAATTACATTGAGGGAAGCTATTGGCAATCTTCCTTCTCTGGATCCTTATCTTAGAGATGGAATGAAAAAGACCCTTGAAGTATTCCCGGACTTTGAAAAGAAGAAGGCTGCTGGTTTGGCTATATCAAAGTGGCATTATCCTCCGACACATTCTTGGAAACAAGTTGAATGGATGATGCATACTCCAAGCGGGAAGTCTGCTATTTACAATGAGATATATTATCCTCAAAAAGCAGACAAAACTCCAGTAAAGGCCCATCATAATCATTATCGTAGATTAAAATGGGATATGCCGTGCCGGACAATTACCCAAAATAACGGTGTGATTTCTTCGCTCGCCTGTGTTCACCCAGGCAGAGAATACACTACAAATGACGGCGAAGTATTATACAGTGATGCAAGAGTATTAACGATCTACGAGTTATTGATTGTTATGTCATTACCGTTGGATTGGCCGATTCCTGAATGGGCTAATGATACCTTTATTAGAAAAGTGTTTGGTGAAGGCATACCATCGAAACTTGTCAAAGAAATCATGCTTGAATTACTAAGGCAGATAAAGTAAAGGAGAGAGCAGAACAATGGGAAAAATAGTAATGCCAAAGAATAGTGCTCTGCTTAATGAAATAGAGTCTGTTCTGAAAATATATTATGAAGCAAACGACTGGATTCCAAACGATGTCTATAAAACTCGGTTGAAAGAAATGATTGGGGACGATCAGTATTCCTCTTCATATACTAAGAAAGCACAGATAACTTCATATTTTGGATTCACAATTTGGGAAGATATTAGAAATCCTCAGTCATTAAGAAGGATTACCCCTGCCGGAAAGAAAATGTATGAGGCTTTGTTAGCAGATGATACTGATAAAGTTCAGGAAGTACTTATGACCGCTATGGAAACGGTTAAGTTTGGTAGAGATAATTACGGTTGCCCAGATAGTAATACTGATGTTGAGCCACCTGCTCTTTTTATTAGAGCGATTCTTGATCTTGGTTATTTGACCTATAGGGAATTTGCGTGGTTGCTTTGGAAATTAGAAGATTTAGGAGCAAACTACACAGACTCAGTGCATGAACTTCGTGGTTTGAGAAGCCAAGGACCGATTCAGTTAGGAGAGGAAGCAAATAAATACGCAGACTGCAAACCGATTATGATTTTGGTTCGTTGGGGCTTCTTGGCAGAGGATGAATCAGCAAATGCATCTAATGGCAAGCATATTATCATCGCTCCTGCAGTACTTGAGAAGTACCAGTCCAGACTGAGAAATCTCAAGATTTACAATATCGACATGAACTTTGATGAGCCTATTGAAGATGATTTCCAACAGGGTGATGATGGTGCTAATACAGAATTGATTCCAGACGAATCTATCAGAAAACAGACTGGCTGCAATGTTCTCCTGTACGGTGTGCCTGGATCGGGTAAAAGCTGGACTATTGAGCATGAGTATTGCAAGCCAGGAACAAAAGTTGAACGATTGGTATTCCACCCAGATTACACCTATTCAGACTTCATCGGCCAGATTTTGCCTGCTGTCGATGAAGGTGGTCAGGTAAGTTATAAGTTTACTCCCGGTCCATTTACAAACATTTTGCGTGATGCGTATCACCACCCTGCAGATGAGTATATTCTGATTATTGAGGAGATTAACCGTGGTAATGCTCCTGCAATTTTTGGTGAAGTATTCCAGTTGCTTGATAGAAAGGTTGATATCCGTGATATCGGCGATGATGGTTTCCCAATCGGAACCAGTGAATACGGAATCACAAATATGAACATTGCAAGAGAAATGTACGGAGAAGCAAGGAAAACCACAAAGGTAAGAATTCCATCTAACCTGTCTATCATCGGCACAATGAATACGTCTGACCAGAATGTATTTACTTTGGACACTGCTTTCCAGCGTAGATGGGATATGCGACTTATTGAAAATAACTTTGATAATGTGGATCCGAAATTGGCAGATGCCGTTATTCTGGATACAACAATTACATGGAGAAATTTCTGCACTGAAATTAACAGAATTGTTGTAGGTAATGGGGCAAGAATGTCCTCCGCAGAAGATAAGCGTCTTGGTGCATATTTCGTGCATCTAAAAGATCTTCAGTTCAATGATGGTATGGGCGATTTGAGCAATGGAGAGTATGATGCACTAAGGAAGAAAGAAACTGCTGGAACTATCACTGCGGATGAGAAGGCTCGTTTGGCTCAGATTCGTGATGCAATGAAGCAGAACCGCAGATTCCCGGAAAAGGTCATCAAGTATTTGTGGGATGATGCTTTCAAGTTTAACCGAGAAATTGTTTTTGAAACGACCGACTATCAGAGCCTCGAACAAGTTATTAGAGTATTCATGTATGCGAAGGGCATAGCAAGATTCAATATGTTCAAGGAGAACGTTAGAAGCGCGTTTGCAGAACCAGAAGAATAAAGGTGGTGAGTCATAAATGGATTTAGACCAGGCTTTACAAGCTGTGTTACAGTTTGATATTAAAAAGCACTGTCATGTTAACACAAATGAAGATGGTGATAGGTTTGTCGGAATCAAAGCAGATTCTGATAATGCCATGGTCTACTTCCCCATTGGCTATCAGCTGCCGGAAACCGATGCCGAGATTCGTACCGATATAAAGCACCTTATTCAGGTCCTTTCGGAATTCACCACGAAGGATGACCGCCTGCTTGCAGTTAACAAGTTCGCAGCTCCCCAGTCTGTTGATTTTCCAATCAATGCCTACACTAGTGTCATTGAATATTATTTTGCCATCGGTGGCAAATACTATGTGGAAACCGAGCAGACCTATAAGACGGCTCCTACAGGTAAACAGGACTGGGCAAGAACTGCGAGAAAGCAGATGCCGCTTGTGCAGAGCAAAAATGGTATCAGTTCCTTTATATTTACCCAGTTTGAAGTGCGGTCTTCGACTCCGAACGACACAAAGCTGATCACGCAGATTAACCGTTTCTGCGTCTATGAAGCCTTTAAGCGTTTGGGATGGTTGTATGTTCCGTATATGCCGGAAGACCCTGGTCCCCATCCGGATGTTAAGACCTCGATTGCAATTGTCCGGGCTAAACTGTATGCTACTAACGATGATAAGAAAAAGTCGTTGTTCCAGGGCATGAAGGATATGCTTGAGTACATGGATGAAAAGACATCCGATAAGCAGTTTTACTTTGGTACGGACGACTTCGATCATGTATGGGAAAAACTCATTGACCGTGCATTCGGTGAGCGGGATAAGGAGAAATACTTCCCAAGGTCCAGGTGGCTTTTGGACTACGGAAAGTACAAAGAGAAGCATCCGCTTATGCCGGATACCATCATGATTTACAACGGAAGATACTACATTCTGGATGCAAAGTGCTATAAGTACGGCAGAACAGGAATCCCAGATCACTTGCCGAATGGTTCGTCCATCAACAAGCAGATTACATACGGCGAGTACCTTGAGAAATACAAAGGTGTGGATACCAGTTCCTTATTTAATGCATTTATCATGCCTTACAACATGGCGGATAATCCATTTAAGCTGACCTCCTTCGTTGGGAACATCGGTGAAGCAGTCGGTGACTGGCGATATAATCGGAAGTACTACGAACGTATCCAAGGTGTTGTAATGGATACCAGGTATCTGATGTACCACTATTCCGGAAAGCCAATAAAGGAAAAAGTCGCTCTTGCTGAGTGTATTGAGGCAGTATTGGGAAGAGCAGCAATAACCTCAACAGGTGAGGACCCTGTCGTTCCGCCGCCTAAACCTGTCACATATGCGTTGCCAGAGCCAAGATTATCCATGGTTGCCGAGGCGGCTGTTCCTTATGGTGCAAAAACTGAGTAATAGAATGACCACTGACTATGATGCAGTTTCGTATCACAGCCAGTGGTCATTTTTATTTGTTTTCTTCTTTTTCTCGTCTGCGTTTACGGTATCTGTCCTGGGTTACTCGGTTGCAGCATTCTTGGCTGCAGAATCGGTTTCTTGTGGATGTAGTTTTTACAAGGAAGTATTTGCCGCATCGTGGATTATCACACGGACGATATAGTTCAAGATCTGGTTTGAGATAGAAGATGGAAAAATACGCTGCACACAGCAAAGAATCCACCTTCCATGCCGGAGCCATTGTCTTGGAATCATATACGGGATGGATGCCGTCCAGATTGGCATTGATTTCCTCTCCAATAATGAACTTGGCGATTTCGATAAGGGCAGCTTTCATTTCGTCCGTGAAGTTTGCAATATTCGGCTCTGTATAATATGAAAGGCCGTTGCTGAAATTGATCATTCCGACATCGTGGAAATAGTGGAACAGAAAATCGGTAATCATACGGTCCATTCCGCTGCTGTCATCGTTAAGGTACATCATTGTGACGGTCTTGAACAACTGGTCACTGAAACCAGGAACGGAAGAATAGCCGCCAATAATATCGTTATATTCCTGCACATTCAATTGGGATGTGCCGAAGATGCTATCGACCACAGTAAAAGTATCGCCGTTAAATTCTTGGTCGTGGTGTTCCTGGGATAGCTGGGCTGCCGGGTTCATGAGGCGGTCAACATAGGAATGATGGCAGCTGTGGTACTCCGTAACCATCGAATCGGTTTTTAATGTAATGTCCGATGCAAACAGCAGCGAAAGGGTCAGTCCCAAAATCTTCTGATAATCTTTCCGCACCTCATTGGCAGCAGTCATCAATTCTACGGTCATTCTGAGTCGGTCAATGATTCCGTAGAGAGCTGCTTCATCAAAGGCTTCATAGGTGCCGGAATCTACCGGAAATAGAAAGCCGTTGCATTTCAGAAAGCTGGTAAGTTCCTTCGGAGGTTTATTCGGTAACGCAATCAAGGTTCCGAGAACATTAGCCTCTTCAATTGTACCGTTGCTGGCGATACGAACAAGGCCTTTCTTCGCAGCATATCCGAACAGCATCTTTTCATTTGGGATTGCTTGCAGTTTATATTTACGGACCGGTTCCTCTCCGGGAGCAATGTGTTCGATATCCTCTACGCAGTCACAGGAACAGCTTTCATACTTAAATAAAATATTTTCAAAAAAATTCTCTATAATTTGGGGCATTTGCGGCTCCTTTCTGTCAGTAAAAGTCATGCGAAAAAGCATGGCTTTCTTTTTTTGCTCAAAAAGCATAATGGCAAATCATATCTAACGCTTCTATTCTACACAAATCACACCTATAAATCAACTCATTAGCCATTACATAACTGTAAAAGTTATGTCAAAACTTGCTATCTTCAATTACTTTTTCGCTGAGACTAAAATAAGGGAGAGTTAAATCTCAAATATCTCAAAGCCTGAGATGCGCATAAGGCGGCGGGAGCATAAGGAATTCGACACAGAGAAATCTGTGAAAATCCGAAGCACCTACCGCTTATTTCGTCATGCCCATTTGCAGGTCGGAGTCGGTATTCATTCGGATATCGGCTCCTTTTTTTGTGCCCTTGCCGCCTTTCTCTCAGGGGAAAGGACACTGAATGAAAGCAAAAAAGAACACTGCAACACTGACCCGTACCAGCGCATTCCGTGAGGACCGCAAGAACTACCTCACCGAGAGCGGGTACACCTACTATCGCTGGGATGAGGATCTGAAAAAGGAAGTCCCGGTGAACATCACTCTCGGAGATGAATTCCAGAACGCTGACGGTACGACCGGAACGATTGACCGTGAGATTTTGATTCTCCTTGACAGCATCGACCATGACGAGGATTTGGAGCAGGACGAGTATGAGCGCCACACCGACAAGGTGTTCTCCGACAGGCTTGCACGCTATGAGCGTTCCGGCAAAAGCGGTGAGGATGTGGCAAATCCGTGGGACGAAATCGAGGATACCAAATCCGATCCCTTTACCCTGCTGTTCCCGGAGGATGCACCGATGGATGAAAAGGTCGCAGCCATTCTGAAGTTTATGGAAGGGCTGACCGAGGCACAGCGTGACCTGGTCTATGACCATCTTGGGGCATGGAAGTACCTCGAAGATGTCCGCCGTGAGGAGGAAGCCCGTACCGGAAAGGCGGTCACTCAGCAGGCTATCTCCAACCGCTGGAACAAGATCATCGCCAAGGGCTGCAAGCACTTCGGTGTTGAGAAGCCCCGCAAGCGTAAGAAGTAATCACTGCGGTCTGACCGGGGGTTGTTCTTTTTCCCAAGGTAACAGAGGAAGAGATACGACCTCCGGGTGCAGACCCGTTCATTGAACAGGAGGATATGAAAAATGATGAATCTGCAACACAGAGTACAGATCAATATTGCAGACCGCAGTGGTCAGAAAAAGCAGGTGCTTGGCAGCAAGAAGGTGCGTCTTCCGCAGAGACTTTTGAATCTGATCTTCGGCGATTTCTGCGAGGTGCTAGTGCTTACTCCCGGTACAAGTGTAAGAAACATTGAAATTCATGAGATGCGAGGAGGTGCGGACGATGACGAATAAATCCCTCCCGATGCCGATTACGGTCAAACCGTATAACCATCAGCAGCAGGCTTTTGATTTTGCCTGCATGAGATTCGGCCTTCTCCCTTCCGATTTTAGAAGTAACGGTGTGGCTCTGCTCATGGAAATGGGTACGGGCAAGACGATCACTTCCATCGGCATTTCCGGCATCCTTTATCAGTTTGGCAGGGTCAACCGCATCCTTGTTGTTGCACCCCTGTCCATCCTCGGCGTGTGGGAAGAGGAATTTGAAAAATTCGCTGCTTTCCCATATACGCTGACCATTTTGAAAGGTACATCCGCAAAGAAAAGACAGCAGCTTTCAGAAGTCGGCAAGACCGACGGGCTGGAGATCGTGGTCGTGAATTATGAGAGTGCCAGAATCCTTGAGTCGGAACTGCTGAAATTCAATGCCGACCTCATCATCGCAGATGAGGGTCACAAGCTGAAGGAAAACCGCAGTCAGCAGAGCAAGACCATGCATACCCTGGGTGACCATGCACGATACAAGCTGCTCCTCACGGGTACGCTCATCACCAATCGTGAAATCGATGCCTATAGCCAGTACCGCTATCTGAACAGCCGTATCTTCGGCACATCCTTCTATGCCTTCCGTAATCGCTTCTTTTTTATGTCCGGCTACGGTCAGCACACCCCGGTATTCAAGAAAGAAATGACCGGAGATTACCTTCGCCGACTGCATAGCATCGCCTTTCGTGTGACCAAGGCTGAATGCCTGGACCTCCCGGAAATCACCGAAGAGATCCGTACCATCGACCTTGAGCCGAAAGCACTGAAACTGTATCAGGAATTGGAGGAAGAGTCCTTTGCCGAACTGCGTGACAGCGAGGTAACTGCACCGAACATTCTTACAAAACTGCTCCGTCTCTCACAGGTGACGGGCGGACATCTGACCGATGACGAGAAGGATACCCATATGGTCAGTACCGCCAAGCTGGATGCTCTTTCCGATATCATCGACACCGCCGTCTCCGAAAATAAGAAGCTGGTGGTCATGGCGAGATTCGTGCCGGAACTGAATGATATCCAGGCACTGCTTGAAAAGAAGAAAATCGGTTATGCCGTAGTCCGTGGCGGTGTGAAGGACCGTGCCGAAGAGGTGCGCCGTTTTCAGAATGACGATGATTGCCGTGTGTTTATCGGTCAGATTGCAGCGGCGGGTCTGGGCATCACGCTTACCGCTGCGTCCACCATGGTCTTTTACAGCCTCGATTACAGCATGAGCAATTTCGACCAGGCGAAAGCGAGAATCCATCGTGTTGGTCAGCGTGAGAATTGCCATTACATCTATCTGATTGCCCGCGGCACCGTGGACAGAAAGATCCTCCGGTCCCTCCGTGACAAGATCGACCTTGCCAAAACGCTGGTGGATGACTACCGCAAGGGCAAGAATCCGTTCCGGGTATAACCCCGGACGGAGGGGGTTGTTCTTTTTCCCAAGGTAATAGAAAGGAGGAAGACAACCATGGAAAACGCACAGATCTTTGAAATGGCTGACCGTCTGAAGGCGGCCAAAGAACTGAAGAAAGACCTTGATGCACAGGTAAAGGCTGTGAATGCCGAGATCGAGCAGCTTGACCGTGACCTGTCCGATGCGATGGCAGAGCAGGAACTGGACAAGTTCACCCGTAACGGCAGCACCTTTTATCTGAACAGCAGACTGTTCGCATCCCCGGCAGCAGGCCGTAAGGAAGAACTGTTTGCTGCCCTCAAGGAAAACGGCTACGGCTCTTTGGTCACCGAGACGGTCAATGCCAACACCCTGGCAAGTTTCTGCAAAGAACAGCTTGCCGCTCACGAAGACGAACTCCCGGCATGGCTCTCCGATGTAGTCTCCACATTTGAGAAGGTTACGGTCGGAGTCAGGAAGGCTTAATCTTTCCCCGCTGATACAACGAAACACTGAGATCGAATGTAAATCAATTTCTGTATAT
>R26__coassemble_798_pt1 | contig 17601 bp, 14 predicted proteins | sample R26__metabat2_high_PE_046 | metagenome-assembled genome bin R26
GAAGCGAAAGCGGCAGGGGCGAACGGATTCATCAGCAAACCGCTGTTCCGTTCCAGACTGTATGAGAAGATCCATGAACTGCTCGGGACGGAAGCAAAGACTTTGGAGCCGGAGGATGATTTTTCCGATCTGGCCGGAATGAATATCCTGATCGCGGAAGACAACGACATTAACTGGGAGATCATCTCCACTATGCTGGAAATGTTCGGCATCACGTCAGAAAGGGCTGAAAACGGACGGATCTGTGTAGATAAAATGGCGAAGGCCGAAGAAGGAAGTTATGATCTGATCTTTATGGATATTCAGATGCCGGAAATGAACGGTCTGGATGCAACGCGGAATATACGTAAGTTGGAAAACAAATGGGCTGCCTCCATTCCCATCATCGCCATGACCGCCGATGCTTTCTCTGAAAACGTGGCGGAATGCTTGGAGGCAGGCATGAACGGACATATACCGAAACCAGTTGACATGAAACTTGTCATTAAAGAAATTCGCAGAATCAAGGAGGAAAAGAGAAAATGAAAAAAATGCTTTGCATTATCCTGGCAGCCATGCTCGCTGTGGTATCGATGGCCTGCATTACCCAGGCACAGGGGGGATCCGGCGGCGCATTTGAGCCGATGCTGGATACAGAAACCAGCTGCCAGATCACAGTGGTCGGAAGCTATTCCAACTTTGAAGCGCTGGAAGCTGCATTTGACAGCTTCAATGAGTTTTATCCTGATGTTGAGCTGAGTTATGTGAAACCGGATGACTACAACAATCTGCTGGGAACGATACTGGAGAGCAGTGACGCGCCGAATATTTTCTTTTCCAATACATGGATGATCGGAAATGAACAATACCAGACAGTCATTGATCATATGGAAGATCTTTCCGATCCCGAGTTGGGGCTGAACCTGGAATGCATCCGTCCCAGCCTGCTGAACTATAGCGCTGACGGACAATTGCTGCTGGTGCCGGTTTTCGCCAGAAACTACGGTATGCTGGTAAACAAGGATCTGTTTGAGAAGGAAGGACTTCAGGTCCCGGCCACCTGGGACGAGTTGCTGTCTGTGTGTGAAGTGTTCCGTGACAAAGGATATGACAGTCCTATGATGGGCTACAGTGCGGATTCTTCCGGATGCCTGATGAACATACTGGTGTATCCGGAAGTCCTGGCTGCGCTTGCCGGCGACCCGGAACTGCTTCAGGCTGCGAATGAGATGGACCCTTCCGCAGGCGAATGCATGCGCCATGGTCTCGAGGCAATGATGCAGCTGATCGAAAATGGTGATATCAATCTGGAAAAATGCGATGAGATCGCTGACAACTATACAGAGGTCATTCTTCGCTTCTTTGAAGGGGATGTCCCCATGATGATCTGTGCAGGAGATACCGTATCCGGAACAGGCAAACGCGAAAGCCAGTCCGAAGCGTTTACGAATGCGCCTTTTACCTATTCTTTCTATCCTGTTCCGCTGTCAGAAGCCGGTGGCTATTTTGTTGACAGCCCATCGATCGAATTCTCAGTCAATAAAACCTGCGAGAATCTGGACATGACAAATGAGTTTATGCGTTTCCTGATCTCCCGTGAAGAACTGAACAATATGGCTTCCATGAAACGTCTGGTTACGCCGACGACAGATCTGTCCTTTGACGCGGTGTATGAGCCTTTCGGTCAGATACCCGCTGAACGGGTTCTGTCTCCGGAAGTGATCGGGATCACGGATCCCCTTGTTGTGCAGGTGAGAAATGCAGCTTTTCTGGTCGGAACCGGAGAGATCACCATTGATGAGGCAGTCAGCCAGTATGGATCGTTTGCGAAGTGAGATCGATCCGCCAGAACGAACCACAGGTATTGTTGAGGCTGGTTGTATTGATTACAAAGAAAAGTAAATAGGGGGACATAAGGGCTTGGATTAAGGGATTCTTCGAAAATGACCATTTGAGGACTGTTTCGAAGAATCTCTTTTTAGAGATACTATACGAAGAACAGTCATATCATCAAGTCATATGTGAGATGGAAAGGATATAAAAAGATGAGTCAGAAAACCGAAAAGAACTCCATACGCATTAAACCCTATGCGATCATTATAGGAATCCTGTATGCGATCCTGCAGCACGCGGTTTATCTCCTGGGGCATGCTCTTGCCGACTGGATCGGTTTTGAGCCGTTTTTGCCTAAGATCCCTTTGGATGATCTGATCCCGATCGTTTCGATTTTTATTATCCCTTATGTATGGGCTTACCTTTTTTGGGCGATGGGACCAATGGCTGTTTCCTTATGCGAGAAGCAGCACTTTAAAGACTACATGGCATCGTGCCTTCTTTCCTGTGTAGCTGGTATATTGCTTCTTGCTTTTTTACCAACCTATATGGACAGGGTTGCCGAAGGTCTTTACGAGGTGGTGGAGAATCCGACAATTTTTGATAAGCTGCGACAGTTCTGGTATTCATTGGATGGCTCCGAAATGGCCTATAACCTTTTGCCCAGTTTCCACTGTATCAACAGTACACTATGTTATCTGGGAGTTGCCGGACGCAGGGAGATTCCCAGGTGGTTCAGAATATATTCGCTTATCACTATGCTGCTGATCTTTGCTTCTACCGTGTATGTCAAACAGCATTATTTCCTGGATATTGTGACAGGTGCAGCACTGGCAGGTATCGTATTTTTCCTTTGTAAAAAGTTTCATTGGGGAAGAATGTTCAATCCGGTCGAACGGCTTTTTACCCATTGACACAGTAGGCGGGTAGACTGTAAAATAAATCGACTATATTTATAACGGCAGCCTGGAGAGATTACATGTTTCATATTAGCGATGATTCCGTCCGTTCCCATCTTCTGAAAGGAAACTTTGGCCTGGAAAAAGAAAGCCTGAGGGTCACGTCTGAAGGCTCTTTTGCTTTGACCATGCATCCTTTTCCGGACAACAAGAACATTGTCTATGATTTCTGCGAAAATCAGACGGAGATCAATACCGATATTGCCGCGTCCGCAGAAGAAGCTGAAAGACATCTGCTATTTTACAATTCCCAGATCCAAAAAAGGCTTGCGGGGATGGATGAGCCGGAATATCTCTGGCCATTTTCCAATCCTCCGTATATTCAAAATGAGCGGGACATTCCCATTGCGCGTGATGCTAAAAAAGTGGGATATTCCAAGAGCTATCGGGAGTATCTTGCTGACCGGTACGGAAGATACAAGATGTCGCTCAGTGGGATCCATGTAAACTTTTCTTTTTCAGATGCGCTTTTACAGGCTGATTTTGCGATGAGCGAAACAGACGATTTTGAAGAATATAAAAACAAAGTATATCTGGATCTTGCAGCGGGACTTGTTATATATGGCTGGATCGTCACGGCTCTGACAGCTGCGAGTCCGCTTCTGGATGGAAGCTATTTTGAGCGGGACAAGAAGGGGATCACGGTCTTTAACGGCCTTGCAAGCACAAGGTGCAGTGAACTGGGCTATTGGAACTATTTTGTGCCGGTATTCGACTATTCGGATATCCATACATATGCTGCAAGCATAAGACAATATGTGGACTCCGGTCTCATTGTCTCTCCGACGGAGCTGTACTATCCCGTCCGGATCAAATCCTATGGAAAGAACGATCTTGACAGACTTGAGGCAAACGGAGTAAGCCATATAGAATTAAGGACGGTCGACCTGAATCCTTATGAACTTTCCGGAATTCATCTGAATGATCTGAAATTTATTCAGCTTCTTTTTGTCTGGATCGCCTCAAATCCGGAGAAAAAGCTTTCTCTCAGAGATCAGGTACAGGCAGTCCAGAATTTTAAAAATGCTGCGCATTATGATCTTAAGACCGTCAAGATCGTGGTCCCAAGCGGCCAGTCACGTTCTGTTGTGAAGACCGGACTTGACATCATAGAGAAAATGAAACAGTTCTACAGTGATTTTCCGGATGACGTAAAGGAAGTATTAGCGTTTGAGGAAGAAAAGCTTCTGATCCCCGAAAAAAGATACGCCTGGTTGATCCGGGAACAGTTTGGGGATGACTTCACAGGCAAGGGGATGGAACTTGCCAGAGATCTTCAGGAAAAGATATTGAGAAATGTGTGAGATGTTTGGCCTGACAGGCCCTGATGAATTAACTGTAAATGAATATCTGAAAACTTTTTTCCGCCACAGTACAGAACACCCAAACGGATGGGGGCTCGCCATCTTCAGGGAAAATGAAGTCAACATTGAAAAAGAACCGGTTCCGGCGTTTCGCAGTAAATATCTCAAGGAACGCCTCAAGAGTCCGATCCGTTCCGGAACGCTGATGGGTCATATAAGATTTGCAACCCGCGGCCATATGGAATATGACAACTGTCATCCATTCATGAAAAAAGATATCAGCGGAAGGTCCTGGACGTTTATGCACAATGGCACGATCTTCGACTGCCCGCTGCTGGACAGATACTTCTATACGCAGCTTGGTCAGACAGACAGCGAACGGATCCTGCTTTGTATGATCGACCGGATCAATGAGGAAACGGTACAGCAAGGCCATGCATTAACAGACAGGGAACGCTTTGATGTGATCAACCGTACAGTTCTTGATAGCACTGCTCATAATAAAGTGAATTTTATGTTATATGACGGAGATCTGTTTTATGTTCACAAAAACATGAAAAACAGTATGTTTGTAAAATGTCTCGGTCAGTCATTGCTGTTTGCGACAAGCCCGCTGGATGATCAGAAATGGGAACCAGTTCCGCTCTGTCAGCTTCTGGCTTATAAAAATGGCAGGCAGATCCTGACCGGTACGATCCACCCCAATGAATATCTAGCTGATCCAAAAGACATGAAGCTGATCTTTCTGGACTATGCCACACTTTGATCTTTAAAGCAGGAAGATAATTATGTGTGAAATAACCATTGAACAGCTCTTGGACCTTCCTGAGAGTACCTACATGTTATGCGATATACGGGACAGCATCTCCTATTCCTACGGCACGATTCCCGGAGCAGAGAATATTTCGAACCTTATTGAGCAGGCCGATAAAGGGCTGCTGCCGGCAGATAAGAAGATCATTTTGTTTTGTATGCATGGAACACAAAGCATCGATCCATGTGAAGAACTGCGGGATCTCGGATATGAAGCCTACAGTTTATCCGGCGGCTATGCTTCCTGGCTGAAAAAACAGCTTATCAAAACAGACCGTTCTTTCGAAATAGAAGAATCACTTCAGAATAAAAGAAAATTCAAGGAAAAACTGTTCAATCCCTTCGCCAGGGCGATCGTACAGTATAAACTCGTTGAACCGGGTGACAGGATCGCCGTCTGCATATCCGGCGGTAAGGATTCCATGCTGATGGCAAAATTGTTCCAGCAGCTGCAGCGGCACAGGAAATTTCCGTTCGAGCTGGTGTTTCTGGTGATGGATCCGGGATATAACGAACTGAACCGGAAGCTGATCGAGAATAATGCTGAAATGTTAGGTGTGCCGATTCGGATCTTTGAATCCTCTATTTTCGATGCGGTGTACACCATAGATAAATCGCCGTGCTATCTGTGTGCGCGAATGCGGCGCGGTCATCTTTACAGTAAAGCAAAAGAACTCGGCTGCAATAAGATCGCCCTGGGACATCATTTTGACGACGTGATCGAAACAACCCTGATGGGAATGCTGTGGGGCGGCCAGATACAGGGCATGATGCCCAAATTGCGAAGCGCGAATTTTGAGGGTATGGAACTGATCCGGCCGATGTATTTCGTGCGTGAAGATGATATCAAAGCATGGCGTGATTATCATGGTCTTCATTTCATCCAATGCGCCTGCCACTTCACGGATACATGCAGCTCGTGCCGCGAGGACGGCGCGGCAGTTTCAAAACGCATGGAAACAAAGCTGCTGATAAGGCATCTGAAAGAAACAAATCCGAATGTTGAGATCAATATCTTCAACAGCATCAATAATGTCTGTCTTGATACGCTGATCGCGTATAAACAGAAAGGCGAAACGCATCATTTTCTGGATACATATAAGGATTGAACATCAATATAATTGTATAGCTCTTTTGCGAGTGATACAATTATATTATCTTTTTGTTATGCGTATTTTGGAAAATGGAGGAATGAATGATGTCTGAACATACTGAACAAACAAAGCAAAAAGTTGCGAATGCAGGACCGCTTGGGCTTCTGGGATTTGGAATGACAACTGTTTTGTTAAATCTTCATAACGCCGGGGTGATCGAAATGTCTGTGATGATCCTGGCCATGGGAATTGCCATGGGAGGACTGGCCCAGTTTATCGCCGGACTGATGGAGTTCAAAGCAGGCAATACCTTTGGCGCTACCGCATTTACGGCTTACGGTCTGTTCTGGTGGTCATTGGTACTGATCCTGGTGAACCCGGAATGGATGCATGCGGAAGCGGTGGAAGGTAAGGGCTTAGGCTTCTATATGCTTTTGTGGTGTATCTTTACCGTGTTTATGTTCATCGGGACCTTGAAGGCCAATCATGCAACACAGATCGTATTTGGCAGCCTTGCCTTACTCTTTCTTCTGCTGGCAATTGAAAACTTCACCGGCAGTCATGTGGTCGGTGTGATAGCAGGGATTGAAGGAATCATTTGCGGATGCTCCGCGATCTATACTGCAGTGGCAGGAATTATCGATGGAGAATTTCACAGACCTGTCATGCCGGTCTGAACGCTGTATGTGGATGCTTTCCTTAAGATCCTCCCTGAAACGATGAAAGCTGCCCAGAAAGAAACCGTAAGATCCAATAGTCAGGAAAATACAGTTCGGTACATAGAACCATCATATTAAACAGGAGATTTTAATTATGCTGACAGTAAAACAGAACCTGGCAGAAGTTATGAAAAAAGACGGTCATCCAGATCGTTTTGTAAAAGGGTGGGAGTTTCTGAATGTATTGTTTCCCGCCGGATATTATATGGGCGACCGCCCGCATACTCCTGGAAAACAGGGCTATGATATGTATGGTGTATTCTGGGATTTCCCGGAAGGCCAGATGGGTGCCTTTCCGGTGCAGGATTATGAGCATCTGGTAGTAAAAGACATCTGCAGCTGGCGGGAAACCATAAAAAGGCCGGTGCTTCCGGAGGATCCCGGATATTGGAAAATGCTTACTGATCTGGCAGCAGGAACCGACCGGGAAAATCAGTATATCTGTGCGATGCATCCGCAGGGCGTATTTGAACGGCTGCATGATCTTCTTGGCATGGAAGAAGCCATGGTTGCATTCTATGAGGAACCGGAAGAAATGCAGGCTCTGATCGATTTCATTGTGGATGTGGAACTGGAATTTGCCAAAGCGATGGTGGAGCGCGTCGGGATCGATGCGGTGCTTCATCATGATGACTGGGGCAGCGTACAAAGTACGTTCTTATCACCTGCAATGTTCGACGAGTTTATAACGCCTGCCTATAAGAAGATCTATGGATATTACAAGGCGAACAATGTCCTGGTGGTTCATCATAACGATGGCTATGGCGCAACCCTGGTTCCTTCCATGATCGAAATGGGCGTGGATATCTGGCAGGGGATCATCACATCTGATAATTTACCGGAACTGATCGAAAAATACGGCGGTCAGATCTCCTTTATGGGAGAGATCGAAACAAAGCTTCTGGATGTACCGGACTGGACACAGGAGATGGTGGAGAAAGAAGTAGAACGTGCCTGCTTAAGAGGCGGAAAACACAACTTTATCCCATCTTTGTCTGCAGGAGCACCGGGCTCGTCTTTCCCGGGCGTCATGGAGGCGGTAAACGCAGAGATTGAGAAAATGAGCGCCAGGATGTTCTGATAATGATAAAAGCAGTCATTCTTGATATCGATAATACATTGCTCAGTTTCGATGCGTATGTGAAATATGCCATGAAGAACGGATTCGAAGAATTCGGGATCGGTCCCTATCAGGAATCGATGTATCCGGTTTTTCGTCGGATCAATCTGGAACTGTGGGAAGCCATTGAACGAAATGAGATCACCTTTGAAGAACTGGAGAAAGTACGATGGAATAAAGTGTTTCAGGCACTGGGGATCTCTGCGGACGGGCCGGCATTTGAAACGTATTTCAGAGACTGCCTGTTTGAAAACGCGATTCCGGTAGAGGGAGCGGCAGATCTGCTTCAGTATCTGCAGGGAAAGTATCTGCTGTTTGCAGCCAGCAACGGACCGTATCATCAACAGGTAAACCGGCTGCGGATCGCCGGTATGCTGCCGTTCTTTTCACAGCTTTTTATTTCAGAAGAAATGGGATGTTCCAAGCCATCGGAACAATTCTTTCAGATGTGTCTGCTTCGTATCAATCAAAAGGCAGGAGACTTGGTCAGGCCGGAAGAGATCATGGTCATCGGCGATTCCATAACGGCAGATATAAATGGAGGAAGACAAGCCGGTATGAAGACCTGTCTTTATAATCCTGAAAAACGGACCATCCCATTTGATCAGAAACCGGATCATGAAGTGATGATCCTGGAGGAGGTTCAAACGTTTTTATAATCAGAAAACTGGCACAGGATACGGAAATATTGTATCTCGTACAGAAAAGGTGGATCATGAAGCGAACTTTTTTTCTTGCATTTGTATTATGCTTTTGCTTTGTTGTTCAGGTCTTTGGCAAGGATGTACTTCCCGGTACATCAGAGAATGCTTCCCTGCAGGTGACAGCCCGGCCTTCCTCGAGCGGACAGCTTTCGGTGAAGCATGGAATCCTGACCAACGAAAAGGGAGATCCTGCCTTCCTTCATGGTGTCAGTACCCATGGTATCAACTGGTATCCGGACTATATCAACGAACCATTATTCCAGGATCTTTCCTCAAACTGGAACTGTAATCTGATCAGGCTTGCCATGTATTCCGAGGACTATCTCAAATATCCGAAAGAGAATCTGGCGATCCTTCATAAGGGCATAGAAGCAGCCATTGAGTCAGACATGTACGTGATCGTTGACTGGCATATCCTGGAAGACCGCGATCCCAATCAGCATATTCAGGAAGCAGAACAGTTTTTTGCCGGCATTGCTGAGGAATATGCAGGAGTTCCCAATGTTCTGTATGAAATCTGTAATGAACCTAACGGCCCTGTAACCTGGGAAAATATCTGCTCATATGCAAATGAACTGATCCCGCTGATTCGCAGTTACAGTCCGGAGGCTGTTATTTTTGTCGGCACCCCGGACTATGACAGGGATCTGACCAGTCCGCAGGAAGCTCCGCTTCCTTTTGAGAATATTATGTACAGCTTCCATTTCTATACCGCATCACATCATGAGGAAATGCTGCAGATACTCTCAGATGCTGTGGATGCGGATCTGCCGGTGTTTATTACCGAGTGCGGCATTACCGAAGAAAACGGTGACGGCAGGATCGATTATGAATATGCAGAGAAATGGTATACCTATCTGGCAGAGCATCAGCTTGGTTTTGTGGTCTGGAATCTGTCAAATAAACAGGAATCGTCTTCTTTTATAAAAGCCACATCTACTGCCTGTTTCGCTTTGCGTGATGAAGATCTGACCGATACCGGCAAATGGGTCCGCTCTCTGCTCCAGGAAACACCTCCAGACCAGATTCCACGCGGTGCTGTTTATCCAGAGTATTCTTTCTGGGACTTTTTCCGGATCCAGTTTGCATCTCTTGGACGGGACAGCAGGTCTGCAGTGAAGAACTGGCCTTTTATCGCCCTTGGAAGTATCCTGGTGCTGGCGGCTGCCTTCCTGATCCTGAAAAACCTGAACCGCAAAAGCGGGAAGAAACTATATACCTATGACACTTATGTAAACGCCTGTTCCCAGGACATTTCCGTAACGGAAAAGAAGAGTATCGGAAAACAGCTGCGGCAGATCCTGATCATTGTGCTTTTGTTCCTCTCCTTGATCTATCTGTGCTGGCGTGTTGTGTACTCCATAAACATAAAAGCCGGATGGCTTCCAATTGTCTGTAATATACTTCTTCTCATGGTGGAGTTTCTGGGCTTTTTGGAGTCCTGTATTCATTATGCCAATATGATGAGCCAGGATGAACGGCCGCTGCCGGTAATTTCAGATGAGGAATTCCCGGACGTGGATATCTTTATCGCAACCTATAATGAGCCGGAAGAGCTGCTGCAGAAAACCATCAACGGATGCAAGCACCTTAAATATCCCGACGCTTCCAAAGTACATATCTGGATCTGCGATGATAACCGCCGCAGCAGCATGAAGGAACTCGCCCTTTCCATGGGGGTAGGATATTTTGACCGTCCTGACAATCAGGGGGCAAAAGCAGGAAATCTCAATCACGCGATGGGACTTACCAGCGCTCCCTATATTGTAACGCTGGATGCAGATATGATCGTACGAAGCGATTTCCTGCTGAAAACCATTCCTTATTTTGTACATGTGGAAAAATGCGGTACCGGGCTGCCGGAAGAAGAGAGGAAGCATCTTGGGCTTTTGCAGACCCCTCAATGCTTCTACGATCCGGATGTTTTTCAGTTTGCGCTTTATTCCGAGCGGGCTGTTCCTAATGAACAGGACTTTTTCTACCGGGCGATCGAGGTTGGAAAAACCTCTACTAACAGCGTCATTTATGGAGGCTCCAATACCGTTCTTTCCAGAAAAGCTCTGGAAGATATCGGAGGGTTTTATACGGGCTCCATTACGGAGGATTTCGCTACAGGCATGCTGATCGAATCCGCCGGCTATCTGTCCCTGGCTACGCCGGAACCCCTGGCCAGCGGCATGACGCCGAATACTTTTGAAGACCATATCAAACAGCGGACCCGCTGGGGAAGAGGGGTGATCAATACAGCAAAAGCCCTGCATCTTGTAAGTAGAAAAGGTCTGTCTTTTCTGCAGAAGCTCAGTTATCTGAGTTCTGTCGTATATTGGTATTCTCCGCTGAAAAATCTGATCTATCTCCTGGCACCGATCATGTTTGCTGTGTTTAATATTCCTGTATTCCGCTGCAGCTGGCTGGAACTTCTGGTTTTCTGGCTGCCTATGTTTATCCTGCAGGATTTGACCTTACGGATCATCGGCAGGAACAAGATTTCACTGAAATGGAGCAGCATATACGAAACCTGTGTCATGCCTTTTCTTCTGGTTCCGGTTATCAAGGAGACGCTTGGCATTACCCTGTCCACATTTGTTGTGACAGATAAATCGGGAAAAACAATAAAGAAAAGATCCAGGCTTCCTTATATGTTCCCGTTTCTGCTCCTGACTGCATTGTCGGTATTCGGGATCATCCGGGTCATCCTGATCGCAAATCTGCCGAATCTGTTCGGAATGTTCATTATTTTATTCTGGCTGATACGAAATCTGTACAGTATCGTCATGGCATTGTTCTTAATCTCCGGAAGAGATACGGAAGACGATACGGAATCTGTTTATGTGAAAGACGGTGAACTGGCGGCATTGAAGCGTTCATCAGACGAAAGAGTTTTTGAAGGGATCACTACCGGAATGACCGAGCATAATATGCTGATCCTCCTGGACGAAAGCGGAATGAAAACCGGCGATCTGACAGAGATCGGTATAGATACACCGGACTATCATGTTTCCATGAAGGGGATCATCACCCATGTCAGATATCTGCGCTTATCGGAACACTGTATCGTGACTGTGGAGATCCTGGATTATTTCAATCAGTGGGACGAGTATCTCCAGATCCTGTATGATCGGATCCCATCCCTTCCGCAGTCTCTGACGCATGATCTGGGTATCTTTGGACTGCTTTGGCGTAATATTGGTTATCGACTGATAAAAACAGTAAGATGATGAAACATTACAACAGATCAAGTTCTAAAAAGAATCAATTCTCAACAGTCAGGATCATTATGCTGACATTTCTTGTCGTTATTCTGATCGGAACTTTGCTGCTGCTGCTTCCGGTCTCTACAGCCTCAGGAGAATGGTGCTCGTTTCTTACAGCGTTGTTTACAGCAACAACCAGCGTCTGCGTGACCGGGCTGGTTGTCGTTGATACCTATTCTTACTGGAGCATATTCGGCAAAGTGATCATTCTGCTCCTGATCCAGGTCGGAGGTCTCAGCGTAGTGATCTTATGGGCAAGGATGATGATGATGCTCCGCAAACGCTTCAGCCTGCGTTTTCATATGCTTATAAGGGACTATTATGATCTGGACACTCTGCAGGGGATCCTGAGATTTATGAAGAAGGTTGTCAAGGGAACGCTGATCGTGGAAGGTGCAGGCGCTTTTTTGTACAGTCTGATCCTTATCCCGAAATCCGGCTTCCTGAAAGGTCTCTGGCTTTCAGTGTTTACTTCTGTGTCCGCATTCTGCAACGCAGGAATTGATGTTTTTGGGCCGGACAGTCTGATTCCCTATCAAAGTAATCTGCCCATGAATCTCATCACCATGCTGCTGATCATTCTGGGAGGACTGGGGTTTTTTGTCTGGTTTGACATGCTGCGGACATTTGGTGAATGCCGGAAAATGAAGATCGGATTCCGAAGCTTCTTTGGAAGGCTGCATGAACATACGAAACTGGTGCTCACAGTCACGCTGACTCTGATCGTTTCCGGCACGATCATTGTTTATTTAGGGGAATTTCGTAATCCGGCGACCATTGGAAACATGAGTTTCGGAGATAAAGTGCTGGCCAGTTTTTTTCAATCAGTTACCTTTAGAACTGCCGGCTTTTCCACTATCCCGCAGCAGGAACTTACCCCCTTTACATGTATTGCCGGACTGTTCTATATGATGATCGGAGGATCGCCTACGGGCACCGCCGGCGGGATCAAAACGGTTACGGCGGCGGTCCTGATCATGAATGCTTTATCCTATATCCGTCAGGAAAATAAGACTGTTATGTTTGGAAGGACGATCCCACATCAGATGGTCTCCAGGGCGGTTGCCATCATTACCATAAGTATCTCCATGACGGTTCTGTTCATCGAACTTCTGCTGCTGACCAATGATGTGCCGGTTTTGTCCGCTGTTTATGAGATCTTCAGTGCAACGGGAACAGTCGGGTTATCAAGGGCGCTGACCACATCGCTGAATCCGATCGGAAAGGGGATCGTGATGGTAGCCATGTATGTCGGCAGGATCGCTCCGATCTCAATGGTGTTGTTTTTTATTACTGGCAATAAACCTAAAAAAATGATCCACTATCCGGATGGGAAGTTCCTGATGGGATAACAGAACAGAAAGGAATCAAGAGAAATGAAATCGAAAACATTTGCAGTACTCGGGCTTGGACGTTTTGGCATGGGCGTAGCGGATGAACTGATGGATAAAGGCGCAGAGGTTCTGGTGGTTGACAGAGATGAGCGGCTGATCGAAGAGAATGCGCGGAAATATACACAGGCAGTTATAGCGGATCTTACGGATGCGGACGAGATACGGCAGCTCGGTCTCGGAAGTATGGATGCGGTGATTGTCGCTATGTCGGAGAATCTGGAAGCCAGCATCATGTGCGTGATGATAGCCAAGGAAAGCGGCGTGCACCGTGTGATCGCCAAGGCGGGAAACAGGAGGAAAGGAGAGATCCTGAAAAAAGTTGGAGCGGATCAGATCGTCTTTCCGGAACAGGAAAGCGGCATCCGTGCGGCATTTCAATTGATGTTCGATGATGTTCTGCGTTTTTTCGATCTGACGAGCGATCTGGTTATCGTGGAAATGGAACCCCACAGGGAATGGTGTGGAAAGACTCTTTTTGAGCTGAATCTGAGAAAACGATATGGGATCAATGTGATCGCATTCCGAAAGGATGATAAGGTGTTTGATGTCAGCAGCGAGAATCCGATAATCCAGAAAGGAGAAACAATGCTGATCGTTACAACAAAAGAGAATCTGGATAAGCTTGAGAAATAAAGAAACTTAAGGTGATAAAGGCTCACTGGTGAAGTGAGCCTTTATCTTTCAAATAGTATAACATTCCTCATCCATAAACGGATGATCTGCTACAGATGGAAGTCTCTGCCTCAAGAGGTCGAGCTCTTTTTCTGTCAGAGGATGTTCCAGAACTTCATCGATATGCTCAACTGCAAAACGGAAATGATCAAAATTGCCAGGCGGCACCAGGGTGTCGATCCCGAGAGAAAAAGCATATCGCATCGCAGCCAGCAGCATTTCCGGTTCTTTATCAATATCAAAAGGTTTGCACCAGGATTTGGGGTATTTGGAAACATACCGCTCAGTATCTTCCCAGGATTGTTCGATCATGGCTTTGATCCCCAGAAGTCCCTGACCGCCTGCTCTTACGGCTTCTTTTACGGCATTGCCCATGCCGTGAGCCATATTCATATGCCAGTTGAAGGGGAATAAAACCGTATCAAAATCATATAATTCCAGGGCTTTTACTGCGGCAGCTTCATGATGGGCAGTAATGCCGATTTTTCTGGCAATCCCTTTTTCTTTCATTTCTCTGAGAAGCTCCATAGCCCCGCCTGGAGCAAATACCCGGTCCAGTTCTTCCATGGTTGAGATTCCATGCAGCTGATAGACATCAAAGTAGTCTGTATGCAAAAGCTCTAATGACTTTAGCATGTCTTTTTCCGCATTCTCACGATCCCGCATGGCTGTTTTGCAGGCGAGGAAGATATCGCCGCGTTTCCCTTTTAAGGAATTGCCCATAAGCTGCTGGGCATCGCCGTATCCCGGTGCAACATCAAAATAATTGACTCCATGACAAAGAGCCCAGTCTACAGCTTCATCGGACAGTTTCTGTCCGTCTCCGGGAATGACTGCCTTGTCAAAATGTTTGGATGAGATCACTCCTCCGTAAGTGACTGCTGATACTTCAAATCCGGTTTTTCCAAGTGTGTGGTATTTCATAGTCGGTCTCCTTTAATGAAGTCTGCTTTGTAAAACTGCATATATTTTATCATACTGACAATGGTTGTTCCACTATTCAGCAATCTGCTGCAGATACGGAAAATCTATTGAATAGAAAAAATATACTTGATATGATTAAACTGCATTTTGAAAGTAAGCCAGATAAGAGGAGACTGACATATGACGTTACAGAAAGAGGTATTCGAGGCTTATCGAAGACAGATCCTTTCATACCCGGAGGAAAATCAAGCCGGAGCCCGGGCTATGAAAACTGCAATTGAGAATTCCCCACTAAACTATAATGGGGTCCTGGACAAAACAGTTCATATTCCCAAAGTATTTGATGAAGAAACCATTTCTCGTTTTCGGCAGATCGTAGAGATGAGCTGCCGGATCTTCAGTCAGGTGATCCAAGGTTATCGCCGGGAAGAAGAGATCCGTAGTCTCTTTCCGTTCTCAAAGGAACTGGAAGAGCTGATCCTTCTGCCGGCGCCATATGATGGGGTGCTTCCTATTGCCAGACTGGATCTGTTTTACAATGAAGATACGGGTGATTTCAAGTTCTGTGAGATCAATACAGACGGAACCGCAGCTATGCTCAGGGACCTGGAACTTCGAAAAGCCCTGGTGCACAATCCGGCGCATGAGGCAGTCGCGGCATTATATGACCTGCAGCCGTTTGAACTGTTTGATTCCTGGGTAAAAACGTTCCTGGGATTATATGCTACATACGATAAAAAAGTAGAAATCCCTCATGTTGCGATCGTGGATTTTCTGGAAAACGCTACATATCGGGAATTTGAGATTTTTGCAGATGCCTTCCGAAAAGCCGGCATATCCTGCGAGATCTGCGATGTGCGGTCCCTGCGGTACGAAGGCGGCAGGCTTCTGACTGAAAACGGTACCTGGATCAACGCCATTTACCGCCGGGCGGTTACCGCAGATGTTATGACGCACTATGATGAGGTTGGTCCGTTTCTTCGTGCCGTATCTGAGGATGCCGTTTTTCTGGCTGGAGCTTTCGAGACCCAGCTCATCCATACAAAATGGCTGTTTTATGTATTGCACCATCCGGTTATGCGAAAGTATCTGACACAGGAAGAACAGGAATTTGTGGATGCGCATGTACCGAAAACAGTGGAATTTTCATCAGAATATATCACTCTTGAGGAAGTTCAGAAACAAAAGGACAGCTATATTCTCAAACCGATGGATGCCTATGCCTCAAAAGGCATTTATGCTGCGGGACGGGAATATGAACAGCAGGCCTGGCAGGAACTGTGCGCTGATCTTTATGGAAAAGGAATGATCTGTCAGCAGTACTGTTCCCAGTACCTGACGCCGAACATTGATTATGCATGGGGAGACGGAAAATGGCATCCCTACATCAATATGCCCGGATTATATGCTTACAACGGACAGTTTGCGGGAATATTAATGCGGATGGCCTGTGAAGAGAAGATCATAGTAGCACATGAGAACGAACGTACTGCTCCCGTTTTTGTTGTGAAAAGTCGAAAGGAAGGATAAATAGTTATGAACATGTCAGATTTGATCCGTAGCAGAAGAAGCGTCAGGACATTTGACGGGACATCGCTGCGCAAAGAAGATGTGGATCGTATCATGGAATTTGCCTCGAAAGTTGAGAATCCATTTGATATTCCGATCGAATGGAAATTGTTGGACAGGGAAAAAGATCATCTGTCTTCACCTGTTATCACGGGAGCCGATTCCTTTATCGCCGGGAAAATGCAGCGCATTCCAAGAGCGGAAGAAGCATTCGGCTATACTTTTGAAAAGATCGTCCTATTCGCGGAATCGCTGGGCGTCGGAACAACATGGATCGCCGGCACGATGGACCGCAAAGCTTTTGAGCACGCCATGGGCGTAACATCCAATGAAGTCATGCCATGCGTCAGTCCACTGGGATATCCCGCAGGAAAAATGTCACTGCGGGAAACGCTTATGCGAAAGGGCGTCAAAGCGGACAGCCGGTTTGATTTTGACAAGCTGTTTTTTGACGGCTCATTTGAAAAGCCGTTATCTGAGCAAAATGCGGGAGATCTTAAGCTTCCGCTTGAAATGGTACGTCTCGGTCCATCTGCTACGAACAGTCAGCCATGGCGGATCGTGATGTGCAAAGATCAAGTGCATCTTTATGAAAAGCGGAGCAGAGGATATGGCAGCGATAACTGGGATGTGCAGAAAATTGACATGGGAATCGCCATGTGTCACTTTGAACTGGGCGCGGTCGAATGCGGACTCCATCCTGTTTTTCATGTGGAAGATCCCTGTATCCCCGGCGCCGATGGTCTTACTTATATCGCGTCATTTCTGATGGAATGAACAAAAGCTGCTTCTTTACGATCGATCACCTCAGGGAATTCCCTGAGGTGATTTCAGATCTGCCATTATCGAAAAATACCTTGCTTCATTCTCATTTTTACCTTTTTTACGATTCAAGAACACGGGGTGTTCTTTATTTCAGATATTTTGAAATAAAAGAATACAAAATGTTCTTTTTTGTGGCAATTCTGATATTTGAGAACTGTCCATGTATTCTTTAATTCCGGAAAATGATCAGATGAGAATAATTTATATTCTTTAATAAAGCAAAGCTAAAAATAGAGAATACTTGACCTGTTCTTTAAATATGAAAAATGGCTAATCAAGAACATTTTGTATTCTCAAATATGGGAAAACTCCAGTTTGAGAACGCATGATGTTCTCGTTTACAAAAAATGGCTAAAAAAAGAACGCCCTATGCACATGCATACCATTTGAAGTACGCAAACAGACCAGGGGATTGATTGTCCCTGGGTGATCTCATAT
>R26__coassemble_811_pt1 | contig 17406 bp, 23 predicted proteins | sample R26__metabat2_high_PE_046 | metagenome-assembled genome bin R26
ACCATGATGGCAGAAAAACGGGCCAGGACAGTTGTCCTTTTGAGACAGGGAACTATTTCCCTGTCTGGAAAGAGCATATGCTTGATTACGAGGTCACAAGTCTTGGAGGGCCCTTTGAACTCCCGTATCTGGTATGGGAATATGATGACAAGGTATACCTTACCTACAGATCAAATACTTCTGCTGTACTGAAGGATCAGTATGGTCAGATCTATGCAAATGCCTATTATTCGGCGCTGTTCTGCAGAAAAGAAGAATGGGATCCCTATAAAACAAAACGTGAGATAAACCTGGCGGTCAAAGAGTTAAGGGACAGGGTGCTGAATTCCATGTATGAATCGGAAGAGCATTATATCGTCGGACTTGACCGCATTCTGGATATGTCCGTGACCAGGGAAGCATCCTGTGCGGAAACCGGTTATGTCATATGGAGAGGAGAACAGGGCATTTATGTGACCGGTATACGGACAGGCGCCTCTATAGATATCTTTAATTATGACCGGATCAGCCGTTCAAATGCTGTCCACAGGTTCGATAAACCATATACCCGGAGGCTTTGCGGCACTTTGGACGAGCTGCGGGAAATGCCACAGGATGAGATAGATGCACAGGCTTACGGGGCTTATATGGATGGGGCGAAGTAAATAATATCTTGAAGAAGAAACAAGAAAAAGACTTGTAGGAAAGAGCGTGAGAAAAACAATGAAAGGTTTTATTGAGTGCGATTACTGTGGGGAACTGTTCATCGAAGGCGAACCCTTCTGCCCATATTGCGGGAAGCCTGTGGAAGAGATCATTAGAGACTTGAAAGAAAAGGACAAAAAAGAGAAATGAACATTAAAGTACAGTATACGACCCTGATCGTAAATGACCTGGAAGAATCCGCTCAATTTTACCGGGATGTCCTTGGATTCCGGGAAGGCTACCATGTTGATACGCCGGATGGCGGGGCGATTACGATCATGGAAAGCGACGGTGCGAGCGTAGAACTGATCTGCAACAGGAACTATCCGACCGGCATGTATTCGATCGGCACGGATGTGGATGACCTGGATGCAGCGATCGCCCGCCTTAAGGAAGCCGGATACCAGACAACCGGCCCAGTGGTCCCCACAACGGTCGGGCGGATGACCTTTGTCCAGGATCCGAACGGCATCCGGATCTGCCTGATCGAGCACTCGGAAGAGTATAAAAGAAAGTATATGTCATGACCGTAAACATAAGCAATCAGGAGTGGGAAGGATTATCCCATGAGGAAAAGAACCGGGAACTATACATGAAACAGAAGGAACTGCTGGATCAGTTCCTTGAACGCGGTGCCATCTCCCAGGCGCAGCATGATAAAAGTCTGCATGACCTGACCGAGAAAATGGGTATTACATCGGAGTAAGGTTTAGAGAAAGAACATGAAAGGTTTTATGGAATAATGGTCTATATTGATGCAAAGAAAGTCATAGAAACCCGCATCGCCGAGAGCATGGGGTTTGACAAATATAAGCAGATCATGGAAACGGTCCGAAAGACGGATGTGTCCTCCGACTCAGATTTCCAGCGTATTTTCAATGCATTTTTACAGGGTGCGCAGGAATGCAGAATGGCGGAAAGCATATTATGACCTGTTTGAAGCGACGAAGGACAGTAATCCTTCCTTCGAGTCTATTATCAGGACGATGTATGAAGCCACGGGGAATATCGAAGCATCGTTCTCAAGTAAAATGCTGGCGACGATCAATGCAGATATGCCGATTTGGGACCGTTATGTCGTCCAGAATCTCTGTTTAAATATGAAAGGCAAGACAAAGGAAGATCAGTTGAACTGCGCGGTCGATCTTTATGATCAGATGGTTAGTTGGTATGATAATTTTCTTCAGACAGAGAATGGCAAAAAATGTATTGAGGAATTTGATCGAACTTTGCCGGGGTATATATGGATGAGCGATGTAAAAAAGATAGACTTTTATCTTTGGAGCATGCGTGACTAAATCGGGATTTGAGGAGAAACGAAAATGGACTGCAGAATTACCTCTCTATACATATGTGTAGACGATATGAAAAGAGCGATTAAGTTTTATGAAGAGTTTTTTGATCAACATGTAACTGAAAGAGATAACATTTATAGTGTTTTCGATATCCATGGATTCAGGTTTGGATTATTTGCTTATAAAGAAGTTAGTGAACCCCATGCTTTTGGGAGTAATTGTTTACCAAGCATTAGCTTTAATAATGTTGATATTCTAAAAGATAAATTACATGGGAAAGAAATCTGTTTTCCATTGACTCAAATTAAGGGAAACTGGGTAGCCGAAGTTGTTGATTCTGAAGGAAACCATGTAGAAATAACAGCACCGATTCAATAAATTCCGGTTTGTAGAATTGATTAATGCCTGTCAAAGGAATAATTAAAAATGAAAATAGCGGTAATAAATGCAACAAGGGTTTCTATCGAACCGGTGGATCAGGCGGCAAAAGAATATCCTGATCTTGAGATCTTTCATTTTATGGATGAAGGAATGTCCTGGTTGGGGAAACAGGAAGGAAAAATATCCGGAAGGAATCTGTCCAGAATGGTTGGTCTGATCCATAGCGCTGAAGAGTTGGGCGTAGATGGTATTTTACTGTCCTGTACTATTTTTTCTCCTTTTATTGATCAGTTGAGACTATGTACAGATCTTCCTTTGGTTGCTGCAGATATTGGTGTATTTGAGAAAGCTGCTCAGTTGTATCAGAAGATTGGAGCGGTCGTATCTTTTGCTCCGACGATGAAAAGCGTTGCATGGGTTGTGGATAGATGTAAGAAACTTGTAAATCCTGAATTTGATGTAGAAATCAAGTTCGCTGAAGGGGCATTTGATGCCGCTGCTTCTGGAAATGAAGAAGAACATAATCGCATCATCTATGAAACAGTAACAAAATTTCAGGATAAAGAAGCGATAGTCCTTTCCCAGATGTCGCAGGTAAGAGCATTACCGCTATTTGAAAATTATCCGATACCGGTTTTAACATCTCCATCAGTAAGTCTGGGGCTATTGATAGAGGCGATTAACAAGAATTAATAAAAAGAATTAAGTTACAAAGAGCCATCGGCTATTTTGGCCGGTGTTTTTTATTTCTATAAATCAGAAAAATAGCCATCAGTTTGTCACCGGACCGATTATTTATCAGCAGCCCGGGCAGGACTATAATCAGGACAACAGAGATGATCAGTAACATGGAAAGAAGGCAGGTGAAACACAATGCTGATCGGGAAAGGCCCCGGGCTGTTCGAAGAACCTGTAATGTACAGATCCGGATCTGGCCCGATGAGGCATTACCATGAAGGGTGCGGGTGCTGCCTGTTGCCGTTCCTGATAGCAGGTGCACTGATCGCAGTCATATTGATACTGATATCATGACAGAAAGAAGGTAATGAACATGGAAAAAAGCAAACGTTTATATAAAAGCAGAAATGAAAAGAAACTTGCAGGTGTCTGTGGCGGTATCGCAGAATACTTTGACACAGACCCGACACTGATCAGGCTGCTCTGGGTGATCTTCTCACTGGCAGGCGGATGCGGTATCCTGGCATATATCATCGCAGCCATCATCATGCCGAATGAGCCGTAATAAGAAAGAAGTCAAAACAGGCAATCATAAACAGTCGCAGGAGGGAAATATATGAATATAAAAGAACGTTTCAAAGCAGTAAAGGCAAAGAGTATTTCGACGCTGACCGAAGTGCAGATCATCGTGGATAGGGAAACAGGTGTCAATTACCTGTTTGTGCACCGCGGTTATGGAGGCGGCCTGACCCCGCTGCTGGATGCGGACGGGAAACCGGTCATCACAAAACCATTTGTAGGCGAGGAGCTGTAATGGTATAAATTGGGTATATGGAGGATATCGGAATGTTAATGGTAAATACGCAGGATATACCAGGGAAGAGGGTCGAGGCGATCTCGCTCGTGTCAGGGATCTGTATCATGAGCAGGCATATCGGCAAAGACATCGGCGCAGGCTTGCGGAACCTGGTCGGAGGAGAGATGAAGGCTTATGTGGAGATGCTGAACCAGTCCAAGGAGGAAGCGCTGCTCCGGATGGAGGAAGAGGCAAAGCGGCTGGGAGCGGATGCTGTTGTCAATATCCGTTTTACGACATCCAGCATCATACAGGGCGGGGCAGAAGTACTGGCTTATGGAACCGCCGTCAAATATGTATAACGGAAAAAGACCATGGAATATGTATATTCGATCATGATGTTCTGTATGGCGGGCGGGCTGCTGCTATATGCAGGCCTTCTCGCCCTGGCAAAAGATCCGATGCTGATCCCGAAACACTGGGCAGCAAAAATGGATAACAAAAAAGAATACTGCCTGATGATCGCGAAAGTGGTGGCAGTCATCGCCATCCCCTTTGCTGCCAGCGGTATCACGGGGCTGATCTGGAACGCGGAAGAGACTTTACTTCCTGCAATCATCGTACTGGTGATCGGCTTTGCCGTGTGCATATACCTGAGCCGGAAAATAGTCAGGAAATTATACTGAAATGGAAACGGGACTTATCATTGGTGTCGTCCTGGAAATGGCTGTGGGGATCCTCTGCATCGTACTGGGCCTGCTGATATGGAAGAAACAGAAGGTCTCCTTACTGCATGAGTATCATTATCAGAGAGTCAAACCGGACGATATCCCGGCCTACTGCTCCCTGATAGGCATCGGGTTGATTATGATCGGGACCGGGATATGCCTTGCAGGGATCATTAACCTGCTGTTCCGGACACTCCTGTCACTTGTGGCATTAGGTTTTGGATTTCTGATCGGGATCGCCGTCATGCGAAAGGCGCAAAAGAAATATAACGGCTCCTGGTTCTGATCCTTACAGGAAGCAGTAAGGATACTGCCGATCATGGCTTTTCACAGAAAAAACATCCGCCGGATACAGTTTTTTCAGAATCTGTTAGTAAGATAATCATAAAATAAAGGCTCATATATCTGGGCCTGTCATATAGAAAGCATAAAGCAACCCCTCTTTAGAGTAAGAGCAGCATCCGACGTGGTGCTGCTTTTGCTTTTCGGGGATGCGCCAATAGTCCATGTTTTTTGTTCCTAACATGGCAAAGGCGTTTCACAAAGCATTGATATACTTCCCCACAGTCTTGTGATCAACTTTGCTTTTGTTGGAGGAGAGTGTTTCCGTAATGGCGCGAACGGAAGTTACGTTGCAGACGTTGTCCATGCGGTTGTAGCCAGAAAAAACGAGTAGAAAAAAGAATTATAAACCAAATACGTACTGAAACAGCAGAATACGAAACAAGACTTGTAGTCAGCAGTATGGAATGTTAATACTGATCATCATCAAGAAACACGGAAGACCAGGAATACGGAAAGAAGAGAGGAGAAACGAATGAAGCACATTTGTAAAACATTGTTGGCGATTATGGGAATGCTTGTCATTACAGCTGGAATGGTTTTTGCCGGAGATCAGGAACAGGTAGCAGAAGCAGATTCCGGATTGCAGGATCAGCAGGATTATCCTGAAACGGATGTTGCACCACAGGATCTGAAAGACTATCTCTGGAAAGTACCGGAAGGGGCGGACCCGGAGGATATGGTGAAGCTGGTCAGCAGGAATAATACGATTATTGAAGACCTGGAAACGTTTTTCACGGAAGAATCTTATAAAGAATATCAGAAAGCATTTGCCAAATTCAAACAAAACCGTAATACGGCGACTGCGGAAGATGCGAATGCAGTGGCCGATGTACTGGTTCAGGTAAAACCGCTGACAGGAAACATCGTTTTGATCTGGGATGGTCAGACGATGCCGGTGGTTGATGGGGAAACCATCACAGAAGAAGGACTGGACAAAGGCGGCAGATTGTATTCCTACGGATATGACCCGCGGCTTATCAAAATGCTTGCGGAGGATCCGCAGACTGCGAAAGGTAATTTGATCATTCTGTGCAGAAATCACAGCGGTGATGCCGTTGAAGGCCATCCGGCAGCCATTGCATATCAGGCAATGGGATACAATGTGTTTATGCTTGCCATGCGGTCCGCACCATACAGTGTAGATGATGCTGCCATGGATTTGCAGCGTGCCATACGTCTGGTAAAGAAAGAGGCAGCAGAGAATCATTATGGCGGGCAGGATATGATCGCAGTTGCCAGCTGGGGTGGAGCAGGTACCGCAGAGATGACAGTATTCTTTAATATGTTTGGCAATTTAACGCCGGCAGACGGGTACTGTTCTTCCTATGTTCCGGATGAAATAGATGCGATCAGTGCGGATTTTGATGTGGCAGTGATGATTTATTCGGCATTTAAGGTCCTGGATGAAGCACCGGAAGAAACGGATGGCTTTCAGGGGTATGTTGTGAAGAAAGAGATGGATAATCCCAGTCTTCCCGCATTTTATATTTGTACCGGAGATCTGGATAACACCGGAAGGTATGAAGATTCTCTCGCCTTGTATAATTTGATAAAAGATCAGACCGATTGTAAACTGACGGTTATGACAGGTGCAGGACATGGATTTGGGATCGGGCAGGAGAGCGCTGCACATATAACCGAAGAATGCAAGAATCTGCTTCCGGAGTCGGATGAATTCATGCAGTCCCATCTGGGATATTCTGTAACGGAAGATACCGATGCGGGAATGGAGGAAGTCGTGGTGGAAGATACGGAAACGGTAGAATCTGGAATAGAAGCCATTTACTTCCCGGATGCACCGGAAGAATTTGTGAAGGCAAAGGCCTTTTACGGGTATTATATCCTGATGGATACGGATGTAATCTTCGCACTGAACGAAGACGAAACCAGATTTGCTGTACAGTTTTACGGAATGGGCGGGAAAATGCCGACATTCATAATGGGAAATGTGTATTCGGATGGAACCGTTGAAGCGGACAGCAACTTTATAGGTCTGTATGGTGAGGATCTCCAGACCATGTATGAAGATGCACTGGAGGAAGAAGCGGACTGGGCTCCGATTACCAGATAATCAGATAACAGGCGGAAACGTATTATGCAGAATACAGGTTACGAATCTATATTACCAGATACGAAATACGGATTGTAGCAGCATTTTATTAGTGATAAAAAAGAACTGATTTCAATCAACAAATTTGAACAGGAGGTAATGCAATGAAAAAGTTTGTAGCAATGGTATTAGGTCTTGCCGTGGCAGCCGCGATGGCGATCCCTGCTTTTGCAGGCGAGGTACAGACCACAGAAGAATTGCAGATTCCGGAATATGCCCAGACTGATTATGACCGGTTTATTACAGAAATTCCGGCAGATGCAGATCTGGAAACGATTATCAAACTGGAAAACAGGAACTTTAAAAACATTCAGGCTCTGAAGCCGATCATGGAAGAAGACTCTTACAAAGCTTACAATAAAGCCGTCAACAACATGAAAAAGAAAGAGACGGTAGAAGCGGTGAACGCAGCGCTGGAAGCGCGCGCCAATTTGATTGAAGCAGATTCCTTTGATGACCGGATCCTGATGATCTGGGATGGCGTGGAAATGCCCTGTGTAGACGGTGAGGAATTTACAGAAGAAGACATTGATACTTCACAGATGTTCGGCTATGGATTTGAGCCATTTGCCATTACCTATCTGGTGGAAGACCAAAGCCAGGCGAAAGGCAACATTATTGCAGTATCCGGCGGCGGTTATATGGTATGGTCCAACGGATCGGAAGGATATCCGGCTGCAGAAGTGTTCAATGATCTTGGATACAATTATTTCCTGCTGCAGAGGCGAGTAGCTCCTTATTCCAAAGAAGATGTATTTATGGATTATAACCGTTATGTGAAAGTGGTGAAAAACTATGTTATGGAGCATGATCTTGGCGGACAGGATATGTATGCAGCTTTAGGTTGGTCAGGTGGCGGCGGCACGATCATGGGTGGTTCTGTGAACTATCTGTACGGCTATCTGAATGCATCTGTTTATGATTCGGATTATGTTCCGGATGCGATTGATGAAATTTCCGGCGATGTGGATGTGGAGCTGGTAATCTATGGCGCCAGCATGATTCTTTCCCAGGAAGACAACCATTATCTTCCGGCATTTTATATCTGCGTCGGTTCGGAAGACGGTAATGGCCCTGTGACATCTACCGCCCTGCGGGATCAGGCGCTCGAATTGGGACTTCCTGCGGAATTATATATCGTGGAAGGTGCACCTCATGGTTTTGGTGTTGGCCTTCGTCCTGCAAACGGTGCTGTACCGGGTACAGAGCTCTGGCCGTATCAGGCAGATGAATTCATGCAGGCGAATCGCGGATTCCAGACAAACAGATATTATCCGGCAGAGGATTATGTAGGACCTTCTGAGGCAGCTTATCATATTGATGTTCCGGCTTCGGGAGAGTCTAAGGAAGCGGCTGTGGAAGAGGCGGAAGAGGCCGAGAGTACAGAAGCTGAGGAGCCTATGGATACTGCCGGGGCAGAGGAAGAAGGAGTGGATATTCCGGAGCAGTATACATTAAAGAAAGTCTTTGATGGAACCTATGGATTTGGGGATGCGACGATTACCGCCGGTACTAACGAAGAACAGAATATCTTCTATCTGGCATGGGAAGCCTTCGATGAACAGCAGGTGCTGGAAGGGACCTTGGAAGACGGGATTGTGAATGTCACTTATGACGAGACCGGCTTTATGACAGGTGATGCCCAGCTGATCTGGGACGATGCAGTAGCCAGTGCGCAAGAGTGGGCTGCAAGATAATCCGAATATAAAAAAACATAAGTGTTACAAATGGCGATAGTGAATATGAGCTATCGCCATTTGTTAGTGTGACGGGTATGCGGGCAGTCTGTGGTGAAAGTCCGCAAGGGGCGTAGTTGCCGACGAACCCCAGAGCGATTCCCAAGGTTTGCACCGTTAATACAGTCAGATCATTGCTGCGCAGAATCAGACCTTTGCTTTTTCAGGAAATCAATATACTGGTTTACTTGCTGGGTGACCTGGGACTGCATGAAATCAATATAGGTGTTTACCATAGCGATTTCTTCCGGCGTAAGATCCTCTGTTCCGGAAAGGCCGGACATTTTCACAGTGGTGTTTTTTGCATCCTGCATTTGGGCAAGTACTGTGAAAATGAGATACTGAGAGTTTTCATCAATATACATAACGGCATTCACTCCGGGTTTGCTCCAGGAGGACATTCCTTCCTGAAGCTGCGCCTGATCACTGACCAGCTCCAGTAAAATGCCGGGCTGCGAGGCGGTTGAAAACGGCAATGGTTCTCCGAACAGATTATTCATGTTTTGCTTTGCCTGATCCAGTAAAGCAGAATTATCCTGCGGAATATGATATTTATATACGCAGGCAATCATTTTATTATCAGACAGATAATAATACTGATCTATCATTGTATCACCCTGCGGAACCTCTTTTATGACTGCTTCAATAAACTCGGTACCGTCTGATAAAGATTTAATTTCAGTACTGGTATGTGCACTCAAGTCCGCTGACTCTCCCAAATTATGTTTCTCCTTTTCCAGGATGTCAGTCCAGGATTGTCCTATATAGTCCTGGCCGGGGAAGGAAGAGTAAATTTCAGTGTTAGCCGATTCGGCCATATCTGTGACAGCAGCTTCTTCGGCCATAACCGGTAACGCAAGAACAGCTGTCAGAAGAATCATTGCCAGTACAGTACTTAAAATTGCTTTCATGTTTCGTTTTATGTTTTCTTTCCTCCTGTTTTCCGTAATCATGTTAAGCTGCAGATAAAAAACGAACAGTAGAATATCCTGTAGCTTCTATCGGTATTTTAACATCGTATTCCGAATCCGTAAAACCGAAATTAATATCATTGCCTGTAAGATATCAAGTCGCAGCAATACGGTAAGGTGACCATATGGAAATGTTATTTTTCAGGAGTATCTTTTCGGATGGATGTTCAGGATCACGATGGACAGCAGGATCAAAACGATCCCTGTGATCTTCATGAGATTGTGAGGCTCACCGAATACCGTCATGCCGATGATGCATCCGACCATAGGTTCGACAGCCACCAGAATAGCTGCTCTTGATGTTTCCATATGTCCCAGCCCCCAGGTATAGAAAAAGTATGGGAGAACCGTAGAGACGATCCCGATGCCAATACCCCACAGGATCAATGCCGGATCAGCCCGGAAAGATTCAATTATCTGACCGGTTTTTCCCAAAGGAAGAGCTGCGGCAAACGCAAACAGAAATGTCCAGAAGGTCACCGTCATGGTGTCATATTTTTTCAGTCCGATATTCCCGAAGATAGAATACAGAGCATAAAACAGACCGGAAGCAATGCCGGTCAGTATCACGAACGGCGGTATGGTATACGATCCGCCGATCAGACCGGCTACCAAAACGCAGCCGGCGAAAGTCAGGACAAGAGCCAGGATCTTCTGAAAAGTGATCTTCTCTTTAAATACAACTGCTGAGAGCAGCATGACAAAAACCGGTGAGGTTTAGAGCAGTACCACCGCAACGGATGCCTGGCTGTTGATCATCGTATAAAAATAACAGGTATTGAACAGGACAATGCTGATAATACCGGTACAGGCAAAGATCCAGATGTCTTTCAGACGGATCCTGATCTTTGACCGGTCTTTTATAAGCACAGTGAGAGAGAACACAACGAAAGCAACGGTCATCCTGATCGCTGAGATCTGCAGCGCGTCAAGTCCGTGCCCGGAGAATGTTTTTATGAAGATATTGATCACGCCCCAGAGGATCCCTGCCAATAATACAGAGGCAACGGGCTTTATCGTTTGAAAGTTATTAGCTGTTTGCATAAATTGACTGCAGAACTTTGCGGTACTATTTGCGTTCCCGACTATCAATGATCCTGCGTCGGATTATAGCTTGTTCTGAATGAATTTGCTATAGAAAATGCAGGAACGGAGGGCAGTTAAGTTCACGGAACAGAACGAGCATAAAAAGGTGCAACCGGGATTTTTGTGCAAAACTATGGAATAATACCAATGTTTAATGTACGAAATTGTGTACAAACAACAAAATTAATACATATATATCGGCAGTAATGTCAATTGCGCTGTATATATCTTTATGCTAATTTTTTTATGTGATTAATGTCATAAAAAGACCGATCTTTACGCAGTCTATATGATGCAGCCTTTCTTTGGCAGGTCGTTCATTATCGGGAGTTTTAAGAAACGGAGGCGATATTTTGAGCAATCTGACTATTGCGCTTATCGGTGTAGGTATACTCTTAGTGCTGCTTTTCATGGGCATGAACATCGGTATCTGTATGATGGCCGTGGGATTCTTCGGAGTCTGGTTTGTCCGCGGTCTTACGCCGGCGCTCACTCTTTTCCGCAATATCCCATTCACACAGGCAACGATGTATTCCTTTACTGTCATACCCCTATTTGTTCTAATGGGGAACCTGGCGTTCCACTCCGGCATGTCTGCCGGCCTCTACAGATGCGCTCACCAGCTGTTAGGCGGGCGGCGCGGAGGCCTGGCTGCTGCAACAGTGGCCGCCTGTGCAGGGTTCTCCGCGATCTGCGGTTCTACCGCTGCTACTGCAGCTACCATGGGTGTTGTGGCACTTCCCGAGATGCGGGAACATGGTTATGACGACGGTCTGTCCTGCGGTTCTATTGCTGCCGGAGGTACCCTGGGAATCCTGATCCCTCCGAGCACCGGTTTTATCATTTATGGTATTGTTTCCGGCGAGTCTATCGGAGGATTGTTTGCTGCAGGTATCGTGCCTGGTATTATCCTGGCGTGCTGCTATATTGCGGCGATCTCCATCGTGGTACATATTCATCCCGACCGTGCACCAGGCAAACTGCATTTCACCTTTAAGGAAAAGATCAAATCCCTTACTGGCGCATTGCCGATCCTCGTTCTGTTTATCATCGTTATCGGCGGTATCTTCGGCGGATGGTTTACTGCCAATGAAGCATCTGCTGTCGGCGCTACCCTTGCTCTGATCTATCTGATCGCAAGACGTAAGTTCACCTGGAAGGTACTGGCCAGCTGCCTGCGCGATACGGTAAAGACTTCCGGCATGATCTTCCTGATCCTCATCGGCGCCTATGTATTCGGTGCGTTCCTGACGATCACCCGTCTGCCTACCGTATTGGCAGAGTTTGTTAACGGATTGTCTGTCAGCAAATACATCATCCTGGCGATCATCATTGTGATCTATGCCGTTATGGGATGTCTTATGGACTCTCTGGCCATGGTTATGCTGACCGTTCCGATCTTCCTTCCGATCATGACGGAACTGGGATTCAATGGTATCTGGTACGGCGTGCTCATGATCATGGTCATGGAAATGGGCCTTATCACTCCGCCGGTTGGAATGAACGTTTACATAGTGGCAGGTGTGGCAAAGGATGTTCCGCTGCAAAAGATCTTCCGGGGTGTGGCGCCCATGGTGCTTGGTATGTGCGTAGCGATCATCATTCTCTGCGCGATCCCGGATATCGCACTGTTCCTGCCGAGACTTCTCGGATATATCAGTTAACTTTGTGCATCAGCCTTGAGCTTGTGAATGCTTAAGGCCAAAATAAATAAAAAATGGAGGATAACACAATGAAAAAAGTTCTGACACTTGTCGTGGCGCTGGTGCTGTGTTTCTCACTCCTGCCGCTGACCGCTTCGGCAGCAGAAGAGTACAACCTGATCGTTGTAAACCATGACGCTTCTACCAGTATGTGCGAAGAGTACATTGAGACTCTCTGCAATCAGATCAGCGAAGCTTCTGAAGGTCGTATTACCTTCACCTTCAATCCCGGCGGTTCTCTTCTGGGCGCTACCGAGACTATGGACGGCGTAAAGGACGGCATGGCCGACATTTGTTGGTCCTGTACATCCTTCTTCGGAGGCCGCTTCCCGATCTCCGAATTCATTAACCTCTGCGGCAATGGCATTACCAGTGCTCGTATGGGTACGTACGTTTACAAAGCTATGTATGAGAGGATCCCGGAAGTTCAGAAAGAACTTGGCGACTGGATGCCGATCGCACTTCATTCCTGCGCATATGCTCCGATCTCTACCATTAAGAAAAAGATCGAGACACAGGATGATTTCAAGGGACTTCAGCTTCGTGCTGCAGGTACCGTTGCTGCAAAATACGTAGAAGCATTGGGTGCAACCCCGATCACCATGCCGACCTCTGATGTATATGAAGCTGTCAGCAAGGGCGTTATCGATGGTTTCTGCAATGACTGGCACAACATTGACTGCTTCAAGCTCTATGAGCCGATCGACTACTGTCTGAAACTGCCCGTTAACTTTACATCCTGCTTTGTTATGATGAACAAGGATGTATACAATGGCATGCCAGATGATCTGAAGGCGATCATCGATCAGTTTGCTGCTGGCTATGCAAGCGATATGGCTGGTTACTGGTGGGATTCCTGCAACTACTGGGTTGGCGATAAGATGGCCGAGAACAACGTAGAAGTTTATGATCCTTCACCGGAACTTAAAGAGTGGGCACAGTCCGAAGAACTGGTAGGACCGATCCATGAATGGTACGTACAGTACCTGAATGATGCAGGTCTGGACGGACAGGCAATTTATGATCAGTGCGTAGCGATCGTAGAAGAGCTTGCTCCGGCTCATGAGGGCGACTGGGATGCTGAATTCAATTATAAAGATTGGCAGTTTGATCCCATGACATATGGAAAATAAAAATCTGATCCCATGAAACAATCAACGGCCGGGCGTCCCTGCGGCGCCCGGCATGGGAAAGGAAGGCGGGAACGATGAAATCTGCTGTATTGAAAGCTACAAGTGTGATCAAAAAGATCTGCTATTATATCTGCTTCCTGAGTATGGCCCTTGTGGTCTGTATGATGTTGCTCATGTTCGTGGATGCGGTACTGGGACTGTTCTTTAACAGCCGTATCACCGGTTCTTATGAGCTGGTACAGTGTATGCTCTGTATCGTTGTCTTCACATCCTGGGCTTATACACAGACTGAACATGGACATATCCACGTGGTCATGTTTGTCCGCATGATGCCCAATAAGCTGCGGTTTTTCTTCTTCGGCTTTACGGCACTGCTTTCTACATTCACGATGGGATTTGCCACTTATTCCTTGTTTGGGATCATAGCGAGCAAGAAGTTGAGCGGTGAATGTACCGGTACTTTGCTGATCCCATACTGGCCCTTCTACGTCGTTGAACTCATCGCTTTTGCCGTTTTTACTCTGGCGCTTTTATGCGATACGATCAAAGCTTTCATGGCAATGGGTGACAAGGAAACTGCAGAAGATGTCATGAAGAGCTGGTCCTGATCTGATCCGGATAGCCGGAGGATTTAAGCTGTATTTTCCGCAGCTGAACATTGGATTTCAAAAAGAGGATGTCCTGTGGCATCCTTTTTTTATGCTGTATATAAGGTCGTTCTAATTTAACATAACATAATTGTAAAATAACTCTGAATGTGGAATAATAGGAACTGCATTTTTACGCGGGGAGCAGAAAACAGAAACCGGGTGGATATCAGCTGTGAGCAGACTGACGAAAGATTCAGATTTTTCATCGAAAAGACTGGTGGTGACAGCTTCTGGTCCGGAAACGGAACCAAAGGCTGTTCATTTGGCGGATCATCTGAAAGCAGAGTTCTGCCGCTGTGCAGAGGATCTGCCGGAAGATGTGCTCATACTCTCTGCCAGGAGCGAGGGACTTACCCTTTCTTATGGCAGCTTGTCCATGAAGGGCGATCTTTCCGATATGCTTCCTCGGATCAGGAAAGAAAACCTGAACCGGGAGCTGTTAGTGAAAGCCGCCGGGCTGAACCGGATGGCAAACCAGGAGAAAGAGCTGCTGGCGGTGGATGCGACGGCCGGTATGGGCGAGGATGCTTTATTGCTGGCGGCTTCCGGGTGCTTTGTGAAACTGTATGAGAAAGACCCGGTGATCGCTGCCCTTTTGAAAGATTCCCTGGAAAGAGCATCAAGGATCCCGGAACTGCAGGAGATCGTATCCAGGATGGAGCTGACAGAAGGAGACAGTCTGAAAGAACTCTCCTCCCTGCCGGGGAAGCCTTATGTGATCCTATTGGATCCTATGTTTCCGGAACGAAGAAAAAGCGCTCTGGTGGGAAAGAAGTTCCAGCTTCTGCATTATCTGGAACGTCCCTGCGAGGAAGAGGAAAAACTGTTAGATGCGGCCATCCAGGCGGGACCGGAAAGGATCGTGATCAAACGGCCGCTAAAAGGACCGTATCTGAGCGGGATCAGACCGTCCTTTACCATGGAAGGAAAAGCGATCCGCTATGACTGCCTGCTGCAGCCGCAGCGGACCGGAGGAATAAAAGAAAGGTAATATGTATTATGCTGACACTTGACCAGATCTATCAGGCTGCCTATATCCTGAAAGATACCGCACGCAAGACCGATATGATCTTTGCCCCGGAATTTGCCGAGGGACGTGAGATCTATCTGAAAACGGAAAACCTGCAGCTGACAGGAAGCTTCAAATTAAGAGGCGCATACTATAAGATCAGCCAGTTAACGCCTGAACAGAGGGCGGCGGGGATCATTGCCTGCAGCGCCGGAAACCATGCGCAGGGCGTTGCGCTGGCAGCAACACGCATGGGGATCAAAAGCACGATCTGCATGCCGGACGGAGCTCCGATCAGCAAAGTGGAGGCGACCAGGCATCTGGGAGCGGAGGTCGTCCTGGTAAAAGGAACCTACGACGATGCACACGATAAGGCAGTGGAGCTGCAGAAAGAAAGCGGCGCCACTTTTATCCATCCCTTTGACGACGACTATGTGATCGCAGGACAGGGAACGATCGGGCTGGAGATCCTGGATCAGCTGAAAGATACAGATGCCGTCCTGTGTCCGATCGGAGGCGGCGGCCTGATCAGCGGCGTAGCCTATGCGATCAAGAGCCTGAATCCGAATATCAAGATCTACGGAGTTCAGGCGGCCAATGCACCGAGCATGTATGAAAGCCTGAAGAAAAAGGAGATCGTGACGGTCCGGTCCGTGGCAACCTTTGCGGATGGTATTGCAGTCAAAACGCCGGGGGAGACTACTTTTGACCTGGTGAGCAGGTACGTAGACGATGTGGTTACGGTGACAGAAGATCAGATCGCAGCTGCCATCTTAAGGCTCCTGGAACGCCAGAAGCTGATCACGGAAGGCGCCGGAGCGGTCAGCGTTGCGGCTGCCATGTTCAGTGATCTTCCGCTGGAAGGGAAAAAGACGGTCTGTATCCTGTCAGGGGGCAATATCGATGTCAATATTCTTTCCCGTGTGATCACAAGAGGACTGATCACAAGCGGAAGGAATACGTTGCTGCAGATCGCGCTGGAAGACAAGCCGGGCCAGCTGGAAGGCGTCAGCAGGATCATTGCGGAATGCGGCGGAAATGTGATCGCCGTTCATCATGAACGGTCAGATCCGAACACCCCGATCTCCAGCTGTATCCTGCGGGTCGGCATGGAAACAGCCAGCTTCGAACAGATCCGAAAGATCCGCGAGAAACTGACGGAAGAAGGATTCCATATTCTTTCCGACTGATCTTTTCAGGAGGAAGCGGTTCCTTCCGAGGATCCGGAAGCATCCCGAAAGCTGAAAAAAGGTGACATCCTGATCCTGGGGAAGAGTTTCAGGAACAGACCGACAAAGCGTCCTGTCAGAAGGACCGACGCTACGGAACTGATCCCGACACTGGCAAGAGAATGGGTGGATATCAGATTGATAATGATCGCTATTGCCACATAAATGGCATCAGCGATCATTTTTACATTGGACAGTTTTTTGTGATACATGCGGCTGATCACGTTGTTCAGTTCATCCGGAGCAGGGAGCATCATGTCACACCCGCTGATCAGTGCAACGCCGAGCCCCTGTATAGCGATCCCTACGATAAGACTGACGATCTTCTGCCAGAGCACGAGATCGGGATTCCAGATCCACATGAACAGATCCACCAGATATCCGAAGGGGACGCCGACGCAGATCGTCAGCAGGGATTTCAGTGTAAAACGTTTTTGAACGATCAGCTGCAGAGCCACGCAGAGGATGTGCAGGATGATGGTCGCATTTCCCAGAGTCAGGGTGGTAATATTGGCGACTGCGTCCGGTACGGCAGTAATTGGGGATACGCCCCAATAAGTGCGTTTCAGGAGCACCAGGCCGATGGCCATGCAGACAAGGCCTGCTATATACTGTATAATCCTGCGGGGAAGCTGTTTTTCTTTCATGCGGGTATTGTAGCACAGAACCAGGCATGGCGGAAGAGTGATTCTTTGTGAAAACCATTTCCGAAACCGGACGGAGTATGATATGATACAGCAGTACAGAGAGGAGGAGAATATGAACGATTATGTGATCTTCACGGATACCGGCTGCGATATCATGCCGGATATACTGGATGAATGTAATGTAAAAATCATCAAACTGTGTTTCCGGAATACGTCGACCGATCA
>R26__coassemble_822_pt1 | contig 17234 bp, 15 predicted proteins | sample R26__metabat2_high_PE_046 | metagenome-assembled genome bin R26
TTCGCTCGGACCACCGTGCCGGGAACCGATAGGCCCTATGCGGCATATGTTGGAGCGCACAGTGCAGAATGGACCAACATCCTGACCAATCTGGGATTCTTCTGGACCGACGCGACGGCTCCGGCAGAACCCGACTGGGAGTCTCTTGACTGGGCTACGCTGACCCAGAGCGCAGGCGAATAACCCGGAATATAAGCTTGTTTTCGGAACAAGCACACAGATGGCGAGTCGAAAGACTCGCCATCCTTATATAAAGGCAGGAACCCATTATGATCAGATTAAAAGACATCGTCGTAAAATTCGGAGATTTCACAGCTCTCCACGATATCAACGTGCAGGTAAACGAAGGGGAATTCTTCACTTTCCTGGGACCTTCCGGATGCGGAAAGACCACAACTTTAAGGACCATTACCGGATTTATCGAACCGGCAGAAGGTTCTGTGTTTGTAAAAGATAAAGATATCACCCACGTTCCCATCGAAGAGAGGAATATCGGCATCGTGTTCCAGAGTTACGCCCTGTTCCCCACCATGACCGTTTATGACAACATTGCCTTCGGCCTGAAGGTAAAAAAACTGAAAAAACCGGTGATCGATGAAAAGGTCCGCGCCATCGCAAAAAAGGTGGAACTGGCCGACGAGAAGCTCAATAAAGCCGTTTCACAGCTCTCCGGCGGACAGCAGCAGCGTGTTGCCATCGCCAGAGCCCTGGTCACAGAGCCTTCTATCATCTGCCTGGACGAGCCGCTTTCCAACCTGGATGCCAAGCTCAGGGTCCAGCTTCGGGAAGAGCTGAAGCGGATGCAGAAGGATTTCGGCATCACCAGCATCTATGTCACCCACGACCAGGAGGAAGCGCTGACTCTTTCCGACCGGATCGCCGTATTTAATAAAGGAAGGATCGAACAGATCGGAACCCCGAATGATATCTACAATCATTCCGCCACCGAATTCGTATGCAACTTTATCGGAGACATCAACCGGCTTTCCGACGGGATCGTCACGCAGCTGGCATCCTTAAGTTCCTCGATCGATCCAAAACAGCACCATTACATCCGGTTGGAACGGCTCCATGTGAACGAGCCTGCGGAAGAAGGGGTCCTGTCTCTTCCCGGGACCGTCACCATGCGTGAATACTACGGTCTGTATATCAAGTATTACATTGATGTCGGCAGTCAGATCCTCAAGATCATAGAACGCAACGACGGCGTGCATATCTATGAAGAAGGCAATCAGGTGATCGTCTCCATCAACCCGGCAGACCTCATGAGCTATCCTGCAGAAGGAGGAACGGAGGCAGAACGATGAAACTGCGCAATCCGAAACCATTCAACACCACCAGGATCCTGCAGCTGATCGGAGCTCTGTGCTTCGCCTATCTATTTCTGGGATTCATGCTGCTGCCCTGCCTTAACACACTGACCAGCATCTTTACCACCAAAAATGCAGCCGGGGAAACAGATCCTTTAGCCGTGATCCGCTTTTTCCTGGCCGGCAGCATGGGAAAATATGTCTGGAATTCCCTGAAACTGGCCATCCTTCTGGTGATCACGGTCAATATCATCGGTATCTCCATTGTCCTTCTTACGGAATATTTTGATATCAAAGGAGCAAAGATCCTGCGGCTCGGCTATATGACAACCCTGATCTACAGCGGCGTCGCACTGGTGACCGGCTATATGTTCCTGTATGCGGGTGACGGTATCCTGACCACATTCATGAAGGAACTGAATCCCGAATTCAACCCAACCTGGTTCAACGGCTTCAATGCGGTTCTATTTACCATGACCTTTGCCTGTACCTCTAATCACATGCTGTTCCTGCGCAATGCGATCCGGGGGATCGACTACAACACCATCGAAGCCGCCCGGAATATGGGAGCAAAGCCTTTCAAGGTACTGTTCAAGGTCGTGCTGCCCACTCTGAAGCCCACCCTGTTTTCTCTGACCATCATGACATTTATCACGGGTCTGTGCGCCATGTCCGCTCCGACCCTTCTGGGCTATGATTCCATTAACCCGGAGATCGTCCGGCTGGCAGGATCGTCTACCGCGGATGAAGCATTCCCCCAGGCAAGAGCGGCTCTTCTGTCCATTATCCTGGCCTGCTTTACCATCATTTTGCTGACGATCCTTTCCTCCTACGAAAGAAAGGGACACTATCTGTCCGTCTCCAAGACCAAAGCAAAGCTGCAGAAGCAGAAGATCACCAATCCTTTCTGGAATGTAGTAGCCCACATCTATGCCTATGTGCTGTTCATCATCTATATGACTCCGGTGGTCATGATCGTAGTATTTTCCTTCCAGACCTACAGCGCGGTGAAAATGCGGCGCCTTGATCTGTCCCAATGGACGCTCCTGAACTATTTCGGAAAGGAAGACTATTCCTATCTGACTTCCAGGGGCACTTACAAGACGCGGGAGGGATCCATCTCCGGCGTGTTCTCCAACGAAGCAACTCTGGGCGGTATCCAGACCAGTTTCATCCTGTCCATCGCTGCAGCGGCTCTGGCCTGTATCATTGTGGTGATCGCCTGCAATTATATCTTCAAGCACAAGAAGACCGGAACCATCCTGGAATATGCGCTGCTCTTCCCATGGCTGCTTCCCACCATCCTGATCTGCTATTCTTACCGTGTATTTTTCAACAGCAGCGATGTGTGGTATGTATTCGGGACCAACCTGTACTATGGGGACATGGTGAAGCTTCTGATCATAATTGCATATACGGTGGTGAAGCTCCCCTTCTCTCTCCGAATGATCAAGGCAGCCTTCTATGCCATCGATGAGGAGCTGGAAGATGCCGCCCGCAACCTGGGCGCCAGCCCGGTCAGAACATTCCTGCGGGTGAAGCTTCCCATTATCCTTCCCAGTGTACTGGCCGTCTTTGCCCTGAACTTTAACGCTCTGTTTACCGAGTACGATATGTCGGCAACGTTTGCCAGTACCTACGGTACCTCCTACGCCATGGTCATTCAGAGCATGACCAGAGAGGAAGGTCTGTACGGTTATAATATCAATGCATCCGGAAGGCGCTGTGCTTCCACGGTGTTTATCATGATCGTTTCCGGTCTGATCCTGTATCTTGTATACGGCGTCGGGGGAAGAGATCTGAGCGAACGGCTGCAAGCCCGGGAGAAATGGAAGAGGCGTTTTGCCTGGCTGACAAAACGCTCCGGAAAGAAAGGAGCCACTGATCCATGATAAAAAATATTCTGTTTGATATGGGAAATGTACTGGTCTGCTGGAATCCCAGCTTGTTTCTGTCAAGGCTGGGCCTTCCGGAGGAGGATTCCCGCCTTCTGATGAACGAAGTGTTCCGGAGCGTGGAATGGATCCAGTTGGACCGGGGAACCCTGACCGATGAGGAAGCTCTTTCAAAAATGTGTCCTCGTCTCCCGGAAAAACTCCACAGCGCAGCCCGGAAGCTGGTGACCTCCTGGGAGGAGCCGATGATTCCCATGCCGGAAACAGACCGGCTGGTAAAGGAGCTTTCTGAAAACGGATACGGACTGTACCTTCTTTCCAATGCTTCACTGCGGCACAGCGTGTATTGGCCGAAGTTTCCGGTCGCCCGGTATTTCGAAGACCGCCTGATGATCTCCTCCGCATGGAAGCTTTTGAAGCCGGAGGCGGCATTTTATGAAAAGGCTCTGTCTCTTTTCGGTCTGCTGCCGGAGGAATGTGTCTTTATCGACGATAACCCCTCGAATGTGGAAGGCGCTGTATATCTGGGGATCCATGGCATCGTCTACAACCAGGATCCGGAGCAGCTGAGGGAAAAACTCCGCGAACTGGGTATCAGGATCTGACGAAACCTGTCTGAAGTTGCTGCAGGGCCGACCAGGCTGACCGTGCCGGACCTGGCTGTTCCGGCTAACCTGACTGATCAAAAAAACAACTTACGAACGATCCTTATATGAAACATCGTTCGTAAGTTGTATTTTTTACTGATTTTGGGCGAAAATCATTCACAGACTGTATAAACGGTATCCTATTCAGCCAAGGATCTTCAGCGCGCCGGTCGGGCAGGCGTCTGCGCACAGATGGCAGTCCTTGCAGCCGGCGATCACGGAAGGATCGTTGAATTCCGGTTTGATCACGGAAGTAAATCCACGTCCTACCAGTCCCAGGATTCCTTTCTTTGCATTTTCATCACAGGTCCGGATGCACAGGTTGCACAGGATGCACTTGTTCTGATTCCGCTCGATGCTTACCAGTTTCTGCTCCACAAATCCAGGATGATGCTGTCCTTTCAGCCTTGCGGGACAGATCTCTTCCCGGCGGGCCGTAAAGATCAGGCGGCAGTCTTCATAATCATGGCAGCCGCACTCAAGGCAGCGTGCCGCTTCCTTGCGGACGTCTTCCTCAGCGAATCCCAGATTGACCTCTTTGAAATCATGTCTTCTCTCTTCCGGAGTTCTCTTCGGCATGATGATGCGGGCTGCTTTTTCACGCTCTGCCAGTTCCTTCTTCACGATCTCTTCATCCCGCTCGGAAACGAAAGGTTTCTTATAGGGGATGATCTCTCCGTTCAGGTAGGAATCCACCACCTGGGCAGCTTTATTTCCTTCCCCGATGGCTGCAATGGCGATATCGGCGCCTTTGTTGGTGGCGTCACCGATGGCGAATACGCCTTCCAGATTGGTCCGGAAAGTAAACTCATCCGCTGCGATGATCCCCTTGCGGTTAAACTCCAGCTCCTCGAATCCTGCCGGATCCAGTTTCTGTCCGATCGCCGCAATGACGGTATCCACATCCAGGATCTCAAACTTGCCTTCTACCGGCACCGGACTGCGCCGCCCGGAAGCATCCGGCTCACCCAGTTCCATGACCTGCAGTTTGATCTTTTTCACTTTTCCGTTTTCAGAAATGATCTCGGCAGGATTGGTCAGGAACTTGAAGGTAACGCCTTCCTCAATGGCGTCGTCGATCTCTTCCTCATCCGCCGGCATCTCATTTCTGGTCCTCCGATAGATGACATAGACATCTTCCGCTCCCAGACGGACAGCTGTTCTGCAGGCATCCATGGCTGTATTGCCGCCTCCTACGATGGCCACCTTTTTGCCGATGTTGATGGAGCGGGAAAGAGTCCCCTCCGGATCGTAGGGCTGCACTGCCAGAGCTACATCCCGCAGGAAATCGATACCGCCCAGGACGCCTTCCGCGTCTTCACCCGGGCATCCCACAGAAGAACTCTTCCAGGCACCTACCGCAATCACGACTGCATCATAGTCTTTTCGCAGAGACTCCAGTGAGATCACTTCTGCACCGGTAAATGCTGCCGGTGAAGATTCTCCACCGATCCTGACATTATTGACCAGCTTGACGCCCAGGTTGGCGATCTCCGCGATCTCCCGGTGCAGGATCCTCTTGGGAAGCCGGTATTCCGGAATACCGTAGCGGAGCATACCGCCCATTTCCGGCATCGCGTCATAGACCGTCACTTCATGGCCGTTTCTCCTCAGGAAGAATGCCGCAGTCAGTCCGCCCGGACCACCTCCTATGACCGCTACTTTTTTGCCGGTCGCCTTTTTCACTTCCGGTTTGTAGGTCGGCGGGATCGATATCCCGCATTTTCCGTCCATACCGCCGCGAAAGACCGTTCCGTCTGTCACGCCGTCATAGGGGCTGGTAAGATGCAGGTCCCTGTCTGCAGCAAAATATTTCATATAGGCGATGCTCATAGGCTGCTCTACAAATCTTCTGCGGCAGTTCTTTTCACAGGGATGGGGACATACCCTTCCAATGGATGCCGGAAGCGGGTTGGTCTCTTTTACGATCTTCACTGCCTGATAATCATTTCCCAGGGCGATCTGCTTGATATACCCCTGGGCATCGGTACCCGCCGGGCAGTTCAGGGAGCAGGGACCCACACAGTCTCCGTCATGATCGCTCATCAGCAGTTCCAGAGCGATCTTGCGGGCTTTTTTCACCCGGTCGGTTTCCGTGCTGAGTACCCATCCGTCTGCTGCAGCTGTTGAACACGCGCGCATCAGTTTCGGCAGGCCTTCTCCTTCCACAAGGCAGATCCCGCAGGCTCCATAGTCCTTGACGCCTTCAAAATGACACAGGGTAGGGATGTAAACGCCGTTTGCCGTCGCGATCTTTAAAATAGAGTCACCTTTATTGCCGATACATTCTTTTCCGTTAATCGTGATCTTGATCTGTTCCACTTGCTCTCACCTCCCTATTTCACATAAATGGCGTCAAACTTACAGGTACTCTTGCAGGTACCGCATTTGATGCATTTCTCAGGATCAATGCTGTGGGCAGATTTTACGGTGCCGCTGATCGCGTCCGCAGGACATTTTCTCGCACAGGCAGTACATCCTTTACATTTATCAGGGTCAATATAATACATCAGAAGATCTCTGCACTCTGCAGCCGGACATCTCTTCTCCCCGATATGGGCTTCGTACTCATCCCGGAAATACCGGATCGTAGTCAGCACCGGATTCGGCGCAGTCTGGCCCAGTCCGCATAAGGCACCGTCCTTGATGGAATAGCACAGTTCTTCCAGAAGCTCGATATCGCCTTCTTTTCCATTTCCTTCCACGATGCGGTTCAGGATCTCCAGCATCCTTCTGGTGCCGATCCGGCAGTGGACGCATTTGCCGCAGGATTCCTTGGAAGTAAAGTCAAGGAAGAACTTTGCCATACCTACCATACAGGTATTCTCATCCATGACGACCATACCGCCGGATCCCATGATGGCACCGGTGGCACTGAGCGCCTTGTAATCGATCACGGTATCCAGCAGATGCTCCGGGATACATCCTCCGGAAGGGCCGCCCAGCTGAACCGCTTTGATCTTCTTACCTTCGCGGATCCCGCCGCCGATATCAAAAATAACATGGCGCAGAGTCTGTCCCATGGGGATTTCCACCAGGCCGCCCCGGCGGATCTTGCCGGTCAGGGCAAACACCTTGGTGCCTTTGCTGTTTTCCGTTCCCATGGCAGCGAACTTTTCCCCGCCGTTCAGGATGATCCAGGCCACGTTGGCAAAGGTTTCCACGTTATTGATATTGGAAGGCTTCATCTTATAACCTGCTGCTGCCGGGAACGGCGGTTTAAGTCTCGGCATGCCGCGTTTTCCTTCCAGGGATTCTATCAGGGCTGTCTCTTCACCGCATACAAAAGCTCCTGCGCCGGCCATATACCGGAATTCACAGGAGAATCCGGTTCCCAGGATATTCTGTCCGATGTAACCGGCCGCCCTTGCCTGCCGGATCGCTTCATTCAGATGGATGATCGCCAGGGGATACTCTGCACGGACATAGACGATCGCTTCAGAAGCACCGATGGCGTAGGCTGCGATCATCATGCCTTCGATCAGGTTATGGGGATCGGACTCAATGACAGCTCTGTCCATGAAAGCACCGGGATCGCCTTCATCTGCATTGCAGATCAGGTACTTTTCTTCTCCTGGCGACTGTCTGGCTGCATTCCATTTGAACCAGGTAGGAAATCCTGCGCCGCCGCGGCCTGCAAGCCCGGAAACCTTGATCTCTTCAATGACTTCTTCCGGGGTCATGGAGGTAAGGACCTTCTCCAGTGCTTTGTAACCGTCCCGTTCCTTATAGGAAGCGATATCTTCCGGATCGATGATACCGCAGTTGCGGAGGGCGATCCTGGTCTGCTGGGTCAGGAATTCTTCATCTTCCGGTTTGATCACCAGGTCTGACAGAGCTGACAGATCCCCTGCCCGCACTGCGCTGACAAGGGTTTCGGCCTTATCTGCGGATATGTTGACAAGTCTTTTTACAAGCTTATGTCCGTCGTAAATATCTACGATCGGCTCCAGAAAGCACATGCCGTTGCATCCGGTGCTGCCCAGTTCAAACGGCTCCTGTTCTTTCATACAGGCCTTAATGGCTTCAAATGTTTTTCCGGCTCCTGCCGCGATCCCGCAGGATCCCTGTCCGACAACGATCTTCATCATGCCTGTACACCTCCTTCTTCCTGTGCTTTCTTCCGGAAATCATTCAGGATACCGATCACCTTGTCTGAAGTCAGAAGTCCGAATACTTCCTCATTGATCATCATGACGGGTGACAAAGAGCAGCATCCCAGGCATGCCACAGTCTTCAGGGAAAAGATCCCGTCGCTGGTAGTCTGCCCGTTGGAGATCCCAAGCTCACTGCAGATCACATCCTCCAGAGTATCGGAACCATTAACATGACATGCCGTACCCTTGCACAGCATGATGAGGTATTTTCCGACCGGCTCCAGACGGAACTGGGAATAAAAAGTAGCTACGCCCATGACTCTGGCCGGCGAGATCCCGGTCTGGGAGGCCACATAGTAAATGATCTCCGAAGGCAGATACCCGTAGATCTCCTGGGCATTCTGAAGGATCGTGATCAGATTGCCTGCGTCATGACCGCATTCATCCAGCACTTTATCAAGAGCTTTCATGTTTTCATCTTTGCAGCAGCAGTCGCTCATTAAATTTTTCCTCCTGTTCCTTACATACACAAATACAACCGGCTCAGAAGAAAGTCAGTTGTATCGTGAAATACTATCTTGTGATTATTTCGGATTATTCTTCGGTACCTTGCGCTTCTTCTATGATGCGTTCGAATTCTTTGCAGACTTTGTCGAATTCCTCATCATCTTCGATATCCAGGAATTCAAATTCCTCGTCCGACAGATCATGATAGATGTAAAGGTATACATCGTCGTCTTCATCCTCTGCATCATCTGATCCCTTATCTTCCGGAACAAGGGCAATATAATCCTTGCCGTCCAGATTAAATATAAAGAGCGGTTCCACCACTACTTTTTCATCATCCTCAAACTCGAGAGTGATCTTCACATCCTCGTCTTTGCCATCCTGGCAGCCACAGGTACAGTTTTCGCCGTGTTCCAGTTTATCTGTCATAAAATCTTCCTCCGTAAGTATATTTCTGTGTATTATAACCGATATGGTTAAATTGTGCATCAGGAATATTTTTTTGTACATGATAAAATGAATTGTCTGCTTCTGTATTTTTATTTATAATAGAACAATTAAGATCTGGCCTTATATAAACAGAACATACAGATCCGAATATTTTCCACACAGGGAGGAACATCATATGTATAAAGCAGGATTCATCGGAGCAGGCAACATGGGCGGCGCACTGATCATTGCTGCCTGTAAGACCATCGGTCCGGAACATGTCATCATCACAGATTATGACCTTGGAAAAGCAAGGGAACTGGCGGCACAGACCGGCTGTCAGGTGGCAGAAAGCAACAATGAGGTTGTGAGATCATCCGAATATACATTCCTGGCAGTCAAGCCCAATGTCATGCGGGGCGTAGCAGCCGGGATCGCAGATACACTGAACACCGAGATCGATAAAGGCATCAAACATGTCATCGTTACCATTGCCGCCGGCATCACCATTGCTACGATCAAAGAATGTATCGGCGACAAGGCTCCTGTGATCCGTATCATGCCCAATACTCCCGTTGCCGTCGGACAGGGAATGATCCTTCTCACCGGCGATGGTGAACAGGATGAAAATATCGTGGAATTTCAGAGCATCATGAAAGAGGCCGGTGATTTTCTGTACATTCCCGAGAAAAGCTTTGACATCACTACCAGTATCAGCAGCTGTTCTCCCGCTTACACCTATATGTTCATCAGTGCTCTGGCAGACGGTGCATGCCAGGTAGGTGTTCCCCGCGCCCAGGCGATCCGGCTGGCAGCCAAAACGGTGCTCGGCTCCGCCCAGATGGTCCTGGAGACCGGCATTCATCCCGACCAGCTGAAGGACAATGTCTGCTCCCCCGGCGGCTCCACTATTGTCGGAGTCACGGCTCTGGAGGAAAATAAATTCCGGTATGCAGTCGCCCAGTCCATTATCCAGTCTACCGCGAAGAATCTGGAACTCGGAAAATAGTTTTTCTGACTTGCAGGCTTCCCGCCTTCCCGGCAGGATGACATTGCAATTGGATGCTAATGATCCTGACAATCTGCAAAGATCAGCATTTCAAAAACTGTTTTGGATGCTGATCTTTATATTTTCCGGTATTTTCACAATCTGGCATCCAATAATCATCTGAATCCTATACTTTTTGGATGCCAACTTCCCTGAATGCCCGTATTTTCGGATTGGAGCCTCCAATCCTTCTATTTATAAAGTATCCTTGCATTTCCTTCGCATTGCGTTATATATTAATAACATGAATGCACTGATCACAGCCATGGTAAAGATCATTGTCTCAATGGCAATCGGTTTTTTCCTGCGAAAAATAAATATCTTTAACGATACTTCCAACAAGGCGATCTCCTCGCTGATCATCCATGTGACAGCGCCATGCCTTTTGTTTGCCAGCATCGTTACTATGGACAGCAGCGAGTTTAAAAATGCTGTCACGCTTTTGTGGGTGGGGGTGATCGTCTATGCGGTCCTGACTGTCCTGGCGATCCTCGTTACCAGGCTTTTAAAAGTTCCCTCCACTTCCCGGGGCGTCTACCAGGCTGCCATGATCTTCGGCAATGTCAGCTTTCTGGGAATCCCTCTGGCGGAGTCCCTGTACGGAAGCCTCGGCGTCTTCTATATCGCTCTTCTGAACATCCATTTTAACCTGCTGTTCTTCACCTACGGATTTTATCTGATCATGAGCAGCGGTTCCGGCAAAGGCAGTTTCTCTCCGAAGAAACTGATCAACAGCGGGATTATCGGCATCTTCCTGGCCATGATCATTTTCTTCCTGCAGATCCCCCTGCCGGAAGTTGTAACCGCTCCCATTTCATTTGTCGGGAGTATCACTTCTCCGCTGTCCATGATCATTATCGGAAGTTCGGCCGCCGCCTATCCGCTGAAGCTTGTTTTCAGCCAGAAAAAAGTATACCTTCTGTCTGCCCTGAGACTTCTGGTATACCCGATCCTTGCATATTTTATCCTGAAACTGACTTTAGGGGACAATCTGCTGACCCGTATTATCTGCATCTATATCGGTATGCCCACCGCTTCCGTCGTCGGCATGACATCCATCGCCTACGACGCAGACGCGAAATCCGCCACATTCTGCACCGCCATGATGACGATCCTGTCGCTGGTGACGATTCCCATCCTGTACCTGGTGATGACCTATCTGTAAGCCCCAATGTATTTTGATTTTCAACTATCCTTTTTTTGATAAACTCCCATTTAAACGGATAGTTGGCTGTCTTTTTTTCTGATTTCCGTGCAATTAAGAATAGTCAATTATTCTTGATTCTCTATAATCCTTCAAAAAAGGATAAATTTCGAAGAAAAACTATTCTCATATATGTTTTATCCATGTATTTGCGAATAATTTTCTTACTATCACTATTCTTACTTTTAGTCCTTACATAAAAAAAGAATAATCGCAGATGTTCTGCTCTATAAACAGCAAATATATATATGATCAATAATTCGGCTATAAAAAAAGCGGCTGTTTTCAGCCGCTTTTTTATTCTATCTGCACCACCGGCCGGCTGCTCCGCAGGGAAGCACCAGATGATTGCTGCTGACGGGAAGTCCCACTTCCCCGGCATCCACCGATCCTCCCAGCTGCGGCACCAGAACAGTATTCAGCATATAGGACAGCACAGCGGGCTGAAGCCCTGTGGTATAGGAATTTACCAGGAAAAATAAAGCATCTTCCTTCAACACCTGACTGCACAGCTGGATCAGTTCAAAGATATTGTCCTCGATCTTCCAGATCTCGCCCTTCGGCCCCCGTCCGTAGGACGGCGGGTCCATGATGATGCCGTCGTAGCGGTTTCCCCGCCGGATCTCCCGCTCCACGAACTTCTGGCAGTCATCCACCAGCCACCTGGTACCGGTCTCCGGAATGCCGGAAGAGGCTGCATTTTCCTTCGCCCACCCCACCATGCCTTTGGAAGCGTCCACATGGGTCACTTGGGCTCCGGCGGCGGCTGCCGCCACCGTTGCACCACCTGTATAAGCAAACAGATTCAGCACTTTGAGCGGCGTCCCTTCATTTCCGGCCCTTCCGATCAGACCCGAAAACCATTCCCAGTTCACTGCCTGTTCCGGGAACAGACCGGTATGCTTGAAACTGAAAGGTTTCAAATGAAAAGTCAGGGTCTTTCCAACACTCTTAAGATCATAATGAATGCTCCACTGCTGAGGCAGATCGAAAAATTCCCATTCTCCCCCTCCTTTGCTGGATCTGTGGTAATGGGCATTGATCTTCTTCCATTCCGGGATCTTTTTCGGAGTGTTCCAGATCACCTGCGGATCCGGCCGCAGGAGGATATGTTTTCCCCACCGTTCCAGCTTTTCCCCTCCTGAGGTATCCAGTACTTCATAATCTTTCCAGTTATCAGCGATCCACATAACTTATTCCTCTATTTCATCACAGGCTTTCTGCAGCATTTCATAAAAACGTCCCACATGCCAGCCATCCATCAGACCGTGATGAGTCTGACTGGAAACAGGCATCCATACCCTCCCCGGTACAGCCGGATCTTCAAAGTATTTGCCGAAGGACATCTTGGGAGCATTGTCCACGCCGTCCGTCCGGATGGTTCGGATAAAACCGGTATACTGCACCCAGGGAAGGGATGTGAAATTGACAAGGTCCAGTTTGCCCTGCCTCATGATCTCCCGGCTGTCAGGGCCGGCTGTTTCCAGCCGTTTATGGGTTTCCCGGCAAAATTCTTCAATATCCTCACACGGCCACTTTCCCTCCGCCATAACAAAGAGTTCCTGCCCCGGAATGATATGATTGATGACCGGGCGGGTATGATCGATCACAAAGGGTTTTCCATCTATGAACCGATAACGGTAATTCGGGATCTGATCCATCGCCTTTACGCACAGATACACCATCACAAGATTAAAGGAAAGGCCTTTTTTCTTTGCATACCTAAGTGGTTTTGTCACATCCACATTAGCCGTGATAATAATATACGGAAGATCCGTCCCCAGATAGGCAGCGAACAGATCTTTGCGCTCCCAGGTTTCCGGGTCGATCCACTCAATGGAATTAGTCTCCCGATCGTAAAAGTTTTCTGTCATATTTCTGCAGTCTCCTTTTGTCATGATCAATGGAACTATACCATAACAGGCAGGGCAATTCCAGTCTGTGGCAGATGCTGCCACAACCTGCATTTCACTGCTTGTATGGTCGTCAAAGGTCCCCATAGATCCTGCTGCATGAACATTTGCCGGAGTCCTTGCCTTCATCGCAGCAGGAAAAGTTCGATTGTGTACGTTAACTGCAGAGAAAGTTCGATTGTGTACGGGCTGATTTACTTTCATGACGTAATTTTCTCATTTCTGTACTATTTTCTTATTCTTTTTTTCGAAAAAAACCTGGATTGCGGATATTTTTCTCGGAAATGCAGTACACAATCAAACTATTTGTGTCATCGACGTACACAATCGAACTTCTTGTACATCTACTGTACACGATCGGTCTTTTCGTGTCCGGAATGCAAAACGCATACAGACTATGGCGTGATTAAGGTTTTTGCGCTATGATAAACGCAGCAACCTGAAATCAACAACACAGAGAGGTTTTACATGAATAATATTACAAATGACATTGTCTATATCGGTATCAATGATTACACAACGGATCTGTTCGAAAGCCATTATCCGATCCCGAACGGCGTGACCTACAACTCCTACGTGATCCTGGATGAAAAGACCATGGTGGTTGCCACCATGGCGGAAGGCTTTGCAGAGGAATGGATGGATAAGGTCAGGGAGGCGTTGAACGGACGCAATCCGGACTACCTGCTGATCCAGCACATGGAACCGGACCATTCCGCTGCCCTTGACCGGTTTATGAAAGCATACCCGGAAACCACAGTCGTCGCGTCCAAGCCGGCCATCAACATGATGGTAAATTACTTCGGCACGGATTATGCGGGCAGAAACCTGATCATCAAAGATGGTGATACATTATGCCTCGGAAAGCATGAGCTGGTCTTTGTCGGCGCACCGATGGTGCACTGGCCGGAAGTGATGATGGCTTATGACAAAGAAGACAAGGTTCTCTTCTCCGCCGATGCCTTTGGCCGGTTCGGAGCCCCGCTGGATCACAGCCTTGATGGCGCTTCTGCAGAATACGAAGCGGAAGAATGGCTTACGGAAGCCAGACGCTACTATATCGGCATTGTAGGAAAACAGGGCGATTCCGTGAAGAAAGCATTTGCAAAGATCGCCGAGCTGGACAACCTGGAGACCAGGATCATCTGTGCCTTGCATGGCCCGGTACTGACCCATGATCTGACAAAATACTTTGATGTCTATATGAAATGGGCGACCTACACACCGGAAGAAGAGGGCGTTGCCATCTGCTATTCCTCCGTCTACGGACATACGAAAGAAGCCGTGCAGATGCTGGCAGCCACCCTGAAAGAACTCTATAAAGGCATCGGACATTGCAGCAGCCATGCAGTTCCTCCAGTGGAGGTTTTTGATCTGGCCCGCTGCGATCTGAGCGCTGCCGTGGCCGCCGCCTTCCGTTACAGCAAAGTAGTGCTGGCAACAACGACTTATTACAACGACATCTTTCCGTGCATGAAGGATTTCATCAACCATTTGAAGTATTCTGCCTTCCAGAACCGGAAGGTTGCCCTGATCGAAAACGGAAGCTGGGCTCCAAAGGCATCTGCCGGCATGAAAGCCCTGTTGGAGGAGTGTCCCGGAATTGAATACTGCAATACTTCCGTTTCCATCAAATCCGCCATGACAGACGCCAACAAAGAGCAGGTCCTTGCGCTTGCAAAGGAACTGATCGGACACTGAGAAATGGTCTGCCATACAAAAAAAACCGGGAAGCCGATGGCTTCCCGGTAGTTATTTCCAAAAGATATTAATTATTTGGATGCAAGAAATGCATTCATCTTTGCAACAATGGCGTCCACATCTGTGCCATGGACCATACATGCTTCTGTAAGGCTCTCTGCCTGGGATGCAGGGCATCCTAAACAATGCATGCCAGTTTCCAACAGGATCGGAACAAGGCCTTCGTCTGTTCTCAGGATCTCACCGATTGTCATATCTTTTGTGATTGTTGCCATTAGACTTTCCCTCCTTGGTCATGTGCTCTTTGCAGTGGGATTATAGGCTACCTACCTGCCGATTACAATATCGGAAAAGGAGAAGAAAATGGAAAAGCCAATGGAAGCGATATACATTATGGCTAAAAAAGAAGGAGCATAATTATGGAAAAAAGAGACCATACCTTATACCAGCTGGCCCTGTTCCAGTCTGTAGCCCTGGGTGAATACTATGGATTTCGCACGGTCGCCCAGTTTAAGGAACTCGGCGATATCGGAATGGGGATCTTTGAAGCGGTGAATGGAGAACTCATTATGCTGGACGGGATAGTTTACCAGGCTCTCTCTGACGGATCCGTTATCGTGCCTTCCGACGATGTCCTGATCCCTTACGGCAATGCCGCCTTCTTTGAAGCAGATGAACAGATCGGTCATGTGACGGCAGCTGGTTTTCCGGAACTGGAAGAACTTCTCAACGAGCAGGTTGTCCGGACAGGCCCCAACCAGTTCTTCTTTGTGAAGATCGCAGGGCATTTTCCATATGTCGCGGTCCGCAGCGAGCTGAAGCAGGAAGAACCTTACCGGATGCTGAATATTGCTCTTCGTACCGACCAGCGCAAATACGAATACCAGGATCTTGACGGTACCATCGTGGGCCTTTACTGCCCTCCCTACATGCAGAGCATGAATGCGCCGGGATGGCATTTTCATTTTATTTCCGATGACCGGACCAAGGGCGGCCATATGACAGCAGGATCTCTTTCAGACTGCTCTGTACAGGTTAACCGGATCAGCCGCTTCACAGTGGATATTCCGGATACGGACAGTTTCAACAGAAAAGATCTCGGGCAGGATGTCATGGCTGCCATCCGGGAAGCGGAACGGGGAGACTTCTAACTGCCGGACGGTTCCTTTAGGCCTTCCGGTTCTGTCTGCGAAACTCGGCCGGCGACATCCCTGTAGTCTTGCGGAACATCCGGGAGAAATGGTCCGCTGAATCATATCCCACCAGAAGCGCAATATCCACGATGTGCTTATCTGTATTCCTCAGATATTCCCTGGCCTGATCGATCTTCAGCTCTGTTACCAATTCCATAAAAGATTTCTGGAAATGTGTCCGGATATATCTGGACAGATAAGTCTTGTTATAATGGAAATACTGCGCTGTCTGCTCCAGCGTTACATCCAGAAAATTGTTGTGGATATAACGGCTGATGCTTTCCGCATCCATTTTCCGTTTACGGAAATCATCACGGTACAGTTCCATTGTGTGTCCGTATTTACGGAAGGCTCTTGCCAGAAACAGTTTCATCAGGCTTACTGCGCAGGTGTTGGAATAGTTTTCACTCGACAGACATTCCCCCGCAAAGGACTGCAGATAAAAGCGCAGTTCCTCATCGTCCTCTTCTCCGTGGATCAGACAGTAGTTTTTCTCTTCACTGATCACTGCATTTGAGAAAAAATCAGAAAGCCTGGAATGGGACGCCAGAAAATCATTAAAGACAATGTTAAAAGACGCTTCATCGATCAGTGCTTCGAAAGCAAAGGAATCCGGATAGGTATGAGATTCATGCGCAAAACGCGGCGTAACGATCAGAAGATCTCCCGCTTTCAGTTCCGCCGTTTCGCGTTCAAATCTGCAACTGACCCTGCCCCGATACAGATAAGTTAACGCGAAGAAATTCCCGGCTGGCTGCTGGAGGAATCCATAGTCATGAATGTGCTGCACACACACCACATCCTTTCCGTTCCGGAAACTGGCTCCTTCTTTCTTTTCCCGCTTTTTGATCCGTCCGATCGTCATTATTTCCGAAGCATTGAACGGTACTTTATCATAGGCTTCCATAAACTCCTGCTTTGACATGTGTCCGTCCAGAACGGGTCTGGGGATCGGCTTTTCCGACAGGGCATTTTCCTGTTCCATCAGTTTCACCGTTTCAAAAAAATCAGGAAGTTCCCCATCCTTCTGCATTCTTCGTTTCCGGAATTCTTTCACCATCTCCGGCGTTCCGTATAACGTTTTTCCCATTTTCATACCTCGCTTTCCGGGGCAACTGCTCTTCCTATTGGTTATATCCCAAACAAATATCTTTTTCCAGTAAAAAAATGTCGGATGCAACGAAATCGAAGGTATGCATGATTTTCTAAAATGCCGTGCAACGAAATCGAGGGTATGCATGATTTTTGCCCCTGTTTGGGATCTGAAATCATGCATACCCTCGACTAAAC